>Ga0116184_10000015_pt1 | contig 194868 bp, 148 predicted proteins | sample AD_JPNNA5_MetaG_FD_89886 | JGI IMG/M metagenome (GOLD analysis project Ga0116184, IMG submission 89886) | Active sludge microbial communities of municipal wastewater-treating anaerobic digesters from Japan - AD_JPNNA5_MetaG | ecosystem: Engineered > Bioreactor > Anaerobic > Digestate | place... | reverse complement strand
ACACAAAATCGCGGGTACTATATTGCCTAACTCACTAATTTGCTTGACTTCCAGCGGCCGTTTTCGTATCTTTTCCCATGGGAATGCACGGTAGCCTGGTGGCGCCCGCGGACTTCAAATCCGTTGTGAGGCGGCGACGTCTCGGGTGGGTTCGATTCCCACACATTCCCGCAAAAACAACGCCCCCTTGATCGGAGATCAAGGGGGCGTTGCTCTTTATACCCATACAACGCCAGCGGGGTGGGAGCAAGAGTGTGGAGATGCTGCTATTCATGCCAGCGAGACACCAGGCGGGGTGAGGGTGAGAAATTGATCTTCAGGGATTGTGGAAATCCTGCATCGAAGAGCATATCCTGGGGGGCCATCAGAACCAGGCCGGGAAGATATCTCGGGCAGCTCACCTCAGGACCTTTCGCGAATGCTCCGCCTCTACTGAACAGTGCTCTGCCATGATCGCGTGCATCTCTTTATTTCGTTTTCCGGAAGGGGTCCGGCCTGGCCCCGTCCTGAGAAAGCCTGGATTAAATGCATCCTTCTGCTCTGAGTGCTATTTGCAGAATAAAATGCTTCCTTCGCTTCGTCCGCACCACCACGACCACGCACGAGTCGGTGTCATTACCGGAAATCAAGTCCAGAGCATCGCTGCCCTGTTGCGAATTTGGCTATTATACTCGATTCCCGGCGCGGAACTGGCCAATTTGCCGGCAAAGAGGAAAAGGGGAGAATTATGGCAAAAAAACAGGCGCGAAGCTGCACTTCACACCGGGGCAGGGGAAAGCCCCTCATCCTGGCGGCGGGAAGCTGTGTTTTATCAGATCTACATGCCTTTCTTTGAGGACAGCGATGGTGACGGCTGCAGTGATTTCGCGGGAATGACCTCCAGGCTGGATTACCTGCATGACCTGAGCATCAAAGGGATTTGGCTCACTCTGCTTCTGCAATCGTCCAAATGGATAAGCGCATGGAAGAGAACATGAGCGATCTTCCGACGCTCTTTTCCGGGAGCCATGATTATCCCCGGCTCATAGGCCGGCTGGCGGGCGGAAATCTTCAATGCGCCAGGACGCATAACCGCTAGCGCTCCCGCAGCCCGATCAAATGGGATGACAGTCCCCAGGCCGGATTTACCACCGGCACGCCCTGGATCAAGCTGCATGAAGAGTATCCGGAGGTGAATGTCCTGAAGTGCCTGGCGCGAGACGATTCGATCCTGCGCACCTACAAGGCGCTGTTGCGCTTGAGAAGTACGTAGAATATCCTGCGCTATGGACGATATGAACGCCTGGAGCGGCATCGGGATAGCTTTTTCCCGCCCGCGCCTGCAGAGACGATCGGATTACGGAGGGTGACGTTCAATTTCTTCGGCATCGCCATTGGAGCGGCCAGCCCTCATGCGGCTCATTGCTGGCATCGGGGCGGGCGAATTTGATTGCGTGCTGGTCTACAAGGTGGATCAGCTGAGCCGGTCCCTTCTGGACTTTACCTGCCTGCGCATTGGAGCTCTTCGAGAAGCACTCCGTGCGCTTCGTCTCGGTCACCCAGCAGTTCAACACAACCTGTTCCATTGGGCGTCTCACCTTGAACATCCTTTTATCCCTTGCCCGGTTCGAGCGGGAGATCGTCTTGGAGCGCACCCGCGACAAAATATTCGCCGCCCGGCGCAAGGGCGAGTGGGTCGGTGGAATGCCGGTTCTCAGATATGACGTGAACCCGAAAAGCGGAAGGCTGATCGTCAACGAGGGCGGCTCAGTGCCGGTTCGGGGGATATCCCCGCTCTGCCTGGAACACAAAGCCTTGATCCCTGTCGTTCAGGAAATCGAACGGCGCGGCTGGAAAAACAAGTAGTGGACCACCAAGAAGGGTCGGGAGCGCGGCGGATAGCCTTTCTCCAAGAACAGCCTCTTCCGGCTCCTAACCAACGTGATCTACTCCGGCAAGGTCGACTACAAGGGAACCATCTGCAGCGGCGAACAGAATGGGATCGTCGACATCGATCTTTGGCAGCGAGTGTAGGATGCTTCACGGTGGAGCGGCAGCAAAGGTTCGGGTAGAGTACGGCAAACGTATGGCGGAACTGAAAACCGAACAACGCAGCCCCGAGCGTGAACTCAACGGGCTGCCCGGCCTCGCCCAGGAGAATCCCCACGTCTATTTTTTCTCCTGTAATGGCAAATTCTGGATCGCCGGTCCCGCTGGGGCCGAGACTGAGCTGGAATCCCTACGGAGGCCGGAATTCCGTCGTCCTCGTTAACCCGGCACAGCACCGAGATCAGCCGACGCCGCGCAGTGTATTCGGCGTATTAAAAAAGCCGGGCGAAGAACCCGGCTTTTTTGTTTTCAGGACACACGGCAGCGTTATTTCATAAAGAGCAACCGGCGGATTTGCACCTCCTGCCCTCTCCGCAACACAGCGTGGTATATCCCGCTCGGCAGAGGATGCCCGGAGTCATCCCGGGCATCCCAATTCCAGCTTATCACCCCTGGGGCAAGGAGACCCTGTTGGAGCAGGCGCACCCTCTGCCCGCGGCTGTTAAAGATCGCAAGGCTGGCCTCCATCGCCTCCGGCACCTCGACTGTAATAGTAGTAGAGGGGTTGAATGGGTTGGGATAGTTTTGCTGCAGGCGCAGAGCGGTGGGAAAAGCGGCTTCCTCCTCCACTCCGGTGAGAGCGACCAGCACCCGCCAATCGACGCGGGCGGTGTCCTCCTTGTCCATCACCAGAGCGGTGACCAAATAGACCTGTCCCATCTCGATCGTCGGATAGAGTATCATCTGGCTGTCTGTGGAGGCGACGACATCATTGATCCGCCAGAGGTAGTGCAGGGAATCGCCGTCAGCGTCGTGGACAGTCGTCAGCGCGAAACGGAGGGGAGTGTAGTACTGGCCGTAAACCGGATTCTCGGTCGGGAAATAGGTGTAAATCTGCGGCGGCTGATTGGGCACCACCACCGGCAGGGCTGTGACCACCGCGCTGTCGGCCAGGGTGCTGCCGATCCCCTTGACCCGGGCATGAACGACGTATTCGCCCGGCTGCGAAGCTGAAAGGGTGGCCATGACGCGGCCCTGGGCATCGGTCAGGGTATCGGCGACACTCAGAACATAACCGCTGCCGCTCGCAAACAGTTCGACCGTATAGCCCGCGCCGAGGGGCTGGCCGCTGCTGTTGCGCAGGGTAGCGACGATATCCGACTTGGCGCTCCCGTCTCCATAGATGGGCGAGGAGGCAATGACACTCGAGAAAATCGCGCTCAGGTCGGCGGCCGGGTAGAAGAAAGTGAGCGGTGATCCGGCGATCTCTGCGCCGTCCAGCCATGCGGAGGCCTTGAGAAGATTGGCAACCCCCTTGTAGGGGCCGGGGGTCCAGTGGACGCTGGCATAACCCTCATCGTCGGAAAAGATTTCCAGACGCGTCTTACCGCGAAGGTGGCCTCCTCCCTCGAGCACCTCAAAGAGAACCGGTTGGTTGACGAACGGAAGACCGTGCTGATCCATGATGCGGGCGGTGAAATCATTCGCAAACTCCTGGCCTGGAGTGAGAACCTGACCGTCGCCCGACCCCTTGCTCATGGTCGGGATGCGTGCCGGCTCCGCGGCCGCAGGCTGTAAAAGCTGGCGGGCGGCCGCGCCTTCGATATCGATCGTCTGCTTATCGGTCAGGATGACGCGAACGTCGCAGGTGGCGCGGGTGCCGAGCCCGAAATGGAGCAGGACCGGGTTCTGGCTCATATAGCCGAACTGGCTGCCCACCTCCTGGTAGCCGATGATAAATCCGGCTTCGCCGAGGTGGCCCGCTTCATAGAGGATCACTTTCGAGCCGATGCCGCCCAGATCGCCGCCAGGGCCAGTGCAAAGGATATCGATCCAGTTATAACCGTTGTCGAGGTCATTGCGTACGAGATGGTTAGCCCCTTTGGCGCAGGCCATATAGATGTCGAGATCGCCGTCCTGGTCCACATCGGCCAGCGCCGCGCTGCGCGCATCAGCGGCCGAGACCTCCACGCCGCAGTTTTCGGCGAGGGTGAATCTCCCGCTGCCGTCGTTCCAGAAGAGCTGCGGTTTGGCGCCGGCATCTTTTTCGCCATTACGCAGAAGAAGCAGATCGAGGTCAGCATCGTTGTCCATATCGCCAAAGGCAGCGGTATAGCCGCTGACAGGCAGATTGTAGGTCGACGAGCGGTCGATGAAGTGACCGGTGCCGTCGTTGATCAGGACGTTGAGCAGGGGCACATTTCCTGAGGTCAGAAGATAGTTGACGACGAAGAGGTCGAGATCGCCGTCATTGTCAATATCCGCGAAAGTGGCGCCGTGGGAGCGGCCGTCGATTGCGGCTCCGCGCGACGCCGCCTCTTCTGTGAAGTGGCCTTGTCCGTCATTGATGAAGAGCCAGTTGGGCGCCGGCTGACTGGTCGATTCCTGACGCCGGCAGATATAGAGGTCGATATCGCCGTCATTGTCGATATCGCCGGAGGTTGCGCCCTGACGCCCGACAAATTGGGTATCCTCTACGCTTCCCTCGACCCCGCGCAACACGAGGGTAAAGTGGCCGTTGCCGTCATTCTCATAGAGTTCGTTGAACTCACCGGAGTTGACGATGAAGAGATCGAGATCGCCATCCCCCTCCATATCGAAAGCCACGCTGCCGTTGGATGTTCTCACCGTCTGCCGCAGGCCGGCCGCCGCACCGCTCTCGTTGAAAAAGCCGTCGCCATTGTTGAGATAGAGGGCGTTGATGCCGGCCGGATCGCCCGCTGCGAGGGGGACATTCCCGAAAAAGGCGTCCAGATCCGCGTCATTGTCGAGGTCAGCCAGCAGGATCGCTTTGGTCAATCCCCGGCTGATCGTTCCGCGTGCGGCAGCTTCTTCGCTAAAGGTTCCATCCCCCTCGTTCATGTAGAGCAGGTCAGGCATGGGGCCGTAGCTGGTGCCGTTGCTGACGAAAAGGTCGATCCGGCCGTCCTTGTCCAGATCACCAAAGGAGCTGCCCTGACCGTAGCCCGAGGAGGAATAGCCGCCGGTGAGGGAATAGGCAGTCACATCGGTAAAGCCCTTGCCCGAGGGATCAGGCACTTCGGTGGTATCGGGGGGTGGCGGTGGAGGAGGAGGAGTGCTGCCGTCCGGTCCATAGATGGTCAAATTGGAATAGATCGGACCGATCTGGGCTTCATACCCCCAAATCAGGTTCTCCTTGCCGAGGAAGATATAGCGGAAGGGTTCCAGTCGGCCGGAAAAGTTATGGTAGGTCCGGTTTCTGTAGTAGTCGCCAAGAAGGACATTGTTCAGGTAGAGAAAGGCCCTGTCGGCAGTCCAGACGATACGAAAAGTGTAGGTTTTGGATTTGTCCCAATCCTTGTTCAAGAGGTAATAGTCCTCCTCGCGGGAGTCATCCCCCGAGCCATGGGTCTGGGTGAGCCATTTAAAGCCCGCGCGCCCGTCACCGTCACTGTACTTGTCATGTCCGGAGGTGCGGATCTGGGTCCAGGAGGCCTGGGTCTCATAAGCATCCTTGTCCGCCTCCGGCCGTGACCAGATGTTGATGCAGTGATACTTGATCTCTGGATCATCCGCCTGCTCCGCGGGGTCAAAATTGGTCACGTCGACCTCAAGCGAACCCTCCCAGGGCAGTTCAGCGGGCAGGGTAATGAAAAGTTTACTGGTGGAGGCGACGGCCTGCCAGCCCTTGCCCGAAATAAAGACCCCGTCCGTGTTCTGCATTGTACCGATGGCTTTGGAGTTAGGGTTGTCGAGATTATCATGATAGAGCACCTGGGTGTGCCAGGGCTGTCCATAAAGCGGCAGTGCCAGGAGGATAAACATCCAGAGAACTATCGGGAGTATATTTTTGGATCGTTTACACTGCATGATGGGGTCTCCCGCATATTTTAGAATTGATAAAATGAATTCACGACTGCACCCGGTCTGAAGCCCTGAGGCAGGAGTGGTGTGCTGGTGTTATTACATACAGGCACAGCCGCAAGTTGCGTACAGGAGAGTTACCGCCTTGTGCGGGGGATCACATGGCCGGGTGAGGGGTGAGAAGCGTTTTCGCCGCCCCGAAATCCGGGACAGCGGAGAGCCGCGGAGTTTACCTGGGCGGGATGGTTTCACTTGCGGCGCGTTCAAAGATAATCCGGCCGTCAAGCACAGTGAGGACCACCGAGAGATCGCGGATCTATTAAGGCGGAATAGTGAAGTGGTCCCCGGGGAGGACGACCAGATCGGCGAGATTGCTTTTTTCAGCGTTTCCTTGATCTTTTCATCGAAAGAGGCATTGGTGCCCATCCGCCGGTTACTGGTGTGAAAGCGGATAGTGGGTGGGAGCGAGAGTATGGATTCGTATGGGCGCGAGAAGGGCGGGGCGGGGTGGTGCGCGGAACGAGCCCCCCGATCTCGGCCCCACCCGGATTCGCGTTCTACCATGACGAACCGGGTGGGAGCGAGAGAGGTAGAAGACCGGGTCGAAGCGAGAGCGGCAGTCGAACGGGTGGGAGCGAGATTTCGGGGCCAGGTGGCCACGTGAGCCAGGCGGCAAGATCTAGTTACTCTTGTTCTTTTGCAACTGGTAGCCCGCAGGCACCTCAAACTGTTCGCTTGCAACGGCGCCGACTGTGATGCTCTTCAGTTCGGTGGTGGTATGAAAGAAGCCCTTTTTCTTCTCGTCACCGCTGGCCTTGTTCTCTTTGGACTTGTCCGCCCGGGCTTTGGCCATCTCCTTCATCTTTTTGCCGAACATGCCTCCCAGGGCGCCCTTGACGTCCCGGACATCGGTCGTCTGCGGTTCTTCCTTTTCCTCCCCGGCGACCTCCTGGTCATCCCTGGATTTCTCCGGCATGGAATGGCGCGTCATCGAGAAGACCATTTCAGTGCGAACGGGGTAGCCCTCGACCTTTTTCATCTCCTCGGCCAATTTTTTCATCTGATCGCCATACTGGGCAGCCAGCGGACCAGCCAGCTTTTTCATTTCATCCAGACCAAGGGCCTGAGCCAGCCGCAGATCAAAGTCGGAGATCTGCTTCATCGCCTTGCCGACATTGATGCTGTTGAACATGTCTGCCGAGAGCACCAGGGTATCCAGCTTGCCGGTAGCGAGCTGTTTACCGATTGTGGTGACGGTCACCAGGTAATGGTTGCAGGCGAAATTGTTGATGGTCTGTTTTTCATTGAGGTTCTGGGCCTTGACGATCGGCGTCTGCCACTCATATTCCGGCTTGCCCTCCTCTTTCTCCCGCTTCTGCTCCTGAGGAAATCCCTTCAAGGCCTCTTCCATCATCTTTTTGTATTCGGCGAAAGTCATTTCGGTGTATTTTTTATCCTTGTCGTTGAACTTCCAGATGAGTTCCTTGTCGAGCCGAGTAATCTCGATTTCGGTCCCCTTGGGGCTCATGTGCTTCATGATCGAGCCCGTGAACTGCATTTGGCTTTCCTGACGGCGGGCATCCCCCTGAATGCTGGTCTTGACCGTTGAGGTCGCGGCGCCCATGCCCATGATGCCGTCGGTCGTTGTAACCGTCTCGTAGGTGACCTGCGCCTGAAGTGCGGAGAAGGCCAGCACGGCGGTCAGCATCAGGACAGCGGTGAGGAAGGTGTTTTTTTTCATAAACTTGCCTCCGGGTAGAATCGTTGCGGAATGATGCGATGGATAGGGACCCTGTAAGAGAGGGCCGGTACCATCTCTAACAGCACGGGCAGGGGCCGCATTTCCTCTTCCGTGCACTGAACGTGACCATCATCAAGAAAACGCTCAGGCTCTTAACCTCTATAATTACCTGCATCCGATTGATTTTGCAGGAATTTCCCGGATGTAAAGTTGTGTTTTCTACTTGTATTGCGGTGCAATTGTTCCGGCTGCAGGCCATCTTTCTTCGGCATCCAGACTAGAGGAATCCGTGTGAATTTCGTCTTTCTTTCCCCGCACTTTCCGCCTAACTATTTCCAGTTTTGCGTCCATCTCCATCACCTGGGCGTGAACGTCCTGGGGCTGGCGGACGAGCCCTATGAGCTGCTCAACCCGGCGCTGCGGGCGGTGCTCACCGAGTACTATCGGGTCAATGACATGCACAACTACGACGAGCTGCTGCGCGGGGTGGGCTGGCTCACGCACCGGCATGGCAAAATCGACCGGCTTGACTCGCAGAACGAATACTGGCTGGAGACCGAGGCGCGGCTGCGCACCGATTTCAATATCTTCGGCCTCAACGACGAGACCATCGCCCATGTCAAGCGCAAATCCCTGATGAAGGAAATGTTCGCAAAGGCTGGTGTTGCCTTTGCCGAGGGGGCTGTTGTCCATACCCTCGCGGAGGCCCGCAAGCTGGTTAGGCGGACCGGCTACCCAGTCGTCGCCAAGCCGGATATCGGTGTGGGAGCCTCACGGACCTACAAGATCCACAACGACGGCGAGCTCGACCGTTTTTTTGCGGCCAAACCGCCGACCGATTATATCCTCGAAGCCTTCATCCAGGGCAGTATCTGCACCTTTGACGGCCTCACCGACCGCGACGGCCAGCCGGTTTTTTACACCAGTCACCGCTACAGCAAGGGCGTGATGGAGACGGTCAACGAGGACAGTGACATCTATTATTATTCCTTGCGCGAGATCCCGGCGGATCTCGAGTTTGCCGGGCGCCGTATTCTCCGGGCTTACGATCTGCGCGAACGCTTTTTCCATCTGGAGTTTTTTCGCACGCAAAAGGAAGGCCGGATCGTCGCCCTCGAGGTGAACATGCGCCCGCCCGGCGGCATGACGACCGATATGTTCAATTTCGCCAACGACATCGATATCTACCATGAATGGGCGCATGTGGTCACTCATAACCGCTTCACCGCCCGTTATGACCGCCCCTACCACTGCTGCTATGCCGGCCGCAAGTACAACCGCCGTTATACCTGGAGCCATGAGGAGATCCTTCGCACCTTCGAGCGGCAGCTGGTGCATCACGAGGCAATCAACGGCGTTTTCAGTGCCGCACTGGGTGATTACGGGTACCTCTTCCGCTCGCCCGATCTTGAGGAGATCGAAGCGATCGCGGCTTTTATCCTCAAACAGACCTGAGCATCCCATTACGAGGAACACGTGCACACCGAACATCACAGCTGGTACAGCAGCCGTCTCGGGCAGGAGATGGGGATCAATGTCTACGGCCATGCGGGAAAGCCGGCTCTGGTCTTTCCCTGTCAGGGCGGACGGCACAACGAATACGCCGATTTCGGCATGGTCGAGGCTATTGCCGGCTTTATCGAGGAGGGCCGGATCATGGTCATCACCGTCGACAGCGTAGACGATCAGTCCTGGGCCAACTGGCAAGTCCATCCTCACGACCGCGCCGTGCGCCATGAGGTCTATGAATCTTATATCAACGACGAGGTGCTGCCCTTCATCTATTATCACCAGGGAGCGCAAGGCAAGCTGCTGGTGACCGGCTGCAGCATGGGCGGCTACCATGCCGCCAATTATTTCTTCCGCCGTCCGGATGTCTGCGATGCGATGATTTCGATCAGCGGGCTTTTCCAATTGGACTATTTCATCGGCGATTATATGGATGACAAGGTTTATTTCCACACGCCGCTCGCCTATCTCCCCGGTCTCCAGGACCCCTGGCACCTCGAGCAGTATCGACGCAGCCGGATCATCGTCGGGGTCGGCCAGGGCGAGTGGGAAGAGCCGATGGTCGCCGACGCCCTGCGGTTGCAGGAGATCCTGGCAGCGAAGCAGGTGCCAGCCTGGATCGATCTTTGGGGCCATGACGTCAACCACGACTGGCCGTGGTGGCGACGGATGATGCCCTATTTTCTCTCCACCCTCGTCTGACCTTGCCGGCATCGGGCGACGGCTAGAGACCGGCGGCTTGGATGGCCTGCCGGATGACCTCGGCCGAATGGCGTAATCCCGCCACCTCCTTCTCGTTGAGGGGCAGATCGATATGCGACTGGATGCCGCCGCGGTTGAGGATCGCGGGCACGCTGATGGCGACATCCGAGATCCCCTTGTACCCCTGCAGCAGGCTCGAGACCGTCAGGACCGAGTTCTGGTCGCGCGCAATACTTTCAATGACATAGAGGGTGGCCAGGCCGATGGCATGGTAGGTGGCGCCTTTTTTTTCGATGAGATGGTAAGCCGCGGTGCGCACTTGTTCAAAGATCTCGTCCTTGCGCAGCTGCGGGCAACCCTTGCCGCACTGCGCGCAATAGTCGTCCATGCGCAGGCCGGAGATATTCGCGAGACTCCAGACCGGCACTTCACTGTCGCCATGCTCGCCGATGATCATGGCGTGGACGTTGCGTGGATCGACGCCGCAATGCTGGCTGAGCAGGTAACGGAAGCGGGCGCTGTCTAGGGTCGTGCCGGAGCCGATCACCCGCTGCGGCGGCAGACCGGAGAGCTTGACCGCCGCGTAGGTGAGGACATCGACCGGATTGGAGACGACGATCAGGATGGCGGAGGTGGTGTGCCGCGTGATCTCGGGGATGATCTGGCGGAAGATATCGACGTTGCGCCGGGTCAGCTCGAGGCGGGTTTCGCCGGGCTTTTGCGCCGCTCCCGCGGTGATTACGATGATATCGGCGTCACGGCAGTCGGCGAAATCGCCGGCATAGATATGCGCCGGCCGCACATAGGGGAGGCCGTGGCTCATATCCTCGGCCTGGCCCTCGGCCAGCGCCCGGTTGGCGTCGATGAGGACGATTTCGGAGGCGAGGCCGCGGATCAGCAAGGCATAAGCGAAGGTCGCGCCCACCTGCCCGGCTCCGACCACGGCCACCTTGATGCTCAATTTATGTTCTTTTTCCATACAATCTCCTTTTGCATGAGTAACAGCGTCCACCGGGGGGTTATTTCATCCCTTTTGCCGGGGGCAAGCTGGATCCGGCAGATTCCGGAGGGCGCAGAAAAAAGTTGAAAAAGAACCGAAGGCTTTGTATACTTGAACAGCCTGCGATGCAACCTTTCCGGCCAAGAGGAGGCCATGAGCAGATTCATAAATTTCATTGTATTATGTATAATGCCTTTATGCTCCCTGACAAAGGAGGGTCCGGCCATGCCCGCAACCGGTCAACGAACGGCAAGACTGCTCAGCGGCTATGCGAAGAGCCTCTCCGGGACCGCCATCGACTATGAATCGCCGCTGCCCTGGCTTAACCACGCCCTGATCGCGCGCGCGAGTGATGGCCGGTCGGCGATCGCCTGGGAAACCGATCCCTGTCCGCCGGTCCGTGCTGGCGGCCGGCTGCGGTTCGTCTGGCTCGCCGGCCTCGGCTGCAACCTCGGCGAGCAGCGTTTCCGGCTCCATCTCAACGGCGAGCCGGTTCTGGAGTTCACCAGCCGGGATGCCGAAAGCTGGCAAAAGGGCGGGAGAGAGGGCATCGTGCTCTCCTTTCAAGGCATGAGCCGCGACCGCTATAACGATCGATTCGGGCTGATGATGCTTGACCTGCCCGCGAAGTGCTGTCCGGCCGGCGCTCCCCTGACTTTGACGGTCGTGGGTGACTCCGCCGCCAGCGCTGCCTGGTATATGACCTTCACCGGGCCTGTCCGGCAGGAGGTGCTGATCCAGCCGTCGAGCCTGCTGCTGCGCAATCAAGGCCATCCGGTGCAGCCGGTCCGCGTCGAGGTCATTTTTCTGCACCCTTCCGGCAGGGTGGTCCTGCGGCCGGAGGGCGGACCGGAACAGCGCCATCGCCTCCATTTCGGGCGCAATACCTTCACCCTGCTCTACCCCCCGGTTGCCCAGGAGGCGTCCCGTACCCTGCAGGTCGAGCTCGGCGGCGAGGTGCTCTCACAAAGCTTCGTCCTCAAACCGGTGCGACCCTGGGAGATCTATTTCGTCCAGCACACCCACACCGACATCGGCTACACCCGGCCGCAGACTGACATCCTCGCCGAGCATCTCCGCTACCTGGACTTTGCCCTCGACTACTGCGATCAGACGGATGCGCTGCCGGATGAGGCGCGCTTCCGCTGGACGTGTGAGACCGCCTGGGCGGTGCGTGAATACCTCAAGTGCCGCCCGTCAAACCAAATCGCCCGGCTGAAACAGCGCGTGCAGGAGGGGCGCATCGAGGTGACCGCGATGCTGCTCAACTGGGCGGAGGTGGCCGACGAAAACGCCCTGCTTCATTCGCTTGAGGCGGTCCGGAGTTTCCGGGAGGCCGGCCTGCCGGTGGAGACGGCGATGCAGGATGACGTCAACGGCTTCGCCTGGTGTCTGGTCGACTATCTGCACGACCTGGGCATCCGCTATGTCACCTCGGGCATCAACGACGCGCGCGCCCTCAAACCCTTTGCGGTGCCCACCGCCTTCTGGTGGGAATCGCCCGCCGGCAAGCGGGTGCTCGCCTTCCGCGCCGACCACTATATGACCGGCAACATGATCGGCCTCACCGGCGGCGGTCTCGAACGCCTCGAGGACGGCCTGCCGCGTTATCTCGAGCGGCTGGCGGCGGACGGCTACCGTATGAACCGGGTGAGTTTGCAATATAGCGGCTATTACACCGACAATGCCCCGCCCTCGACCGGCGCTGCAGAGATCATCCGCCAGTGGAACGAGAAGTATCTCTACCCGCATCTGCGCAACGCCACGGTGCATGAATTTCTCACTGCCATCGAGCGGGAGGAGGGCGCGGATCTGCCGGTGCTGCGTGTTGCCTGGCCGGACTGGTGGACCGACGGCTATGGCTGCGCCATGCGCGAGACCGCGGCCGGGCGCGCGACCCAGGCGGGGATGGTGGTGAATAAGGGGCTGCTCGCTATGGCGCAACTGCTGGGGGCGGCGCTGCCGGAGGCGGCGCAACGCCAGGCCGAGGCGGTGATGGAAAATCTCCATTTTTATAACGAGCACACCTTCGGAGCAGCGGAGAGCATCAGCGATCCCCTGGCCGAGAACAGCCAGGTGCAGTGGTCGGAAAAGGCCTCTTACGTCTGGCAGGCGGTGATGGGCGCCCGTCTGCTGCGCGAAACCGCCCTCGGGCAACTGCAGGCCCTGCTTCCTCCCGCCGGCCCGCCCTTGATTGCGGTCTACAACACCCTCAACTGGCCGCGCTCGGGTCTGGTCACCCTTTTTGTCGACAACCAGATCCTGCCCAGGGACAAGGCTTTCCGCATTCTCGATGACGGCGGCCGCGAGGCTGCGGTGCAGCTGCTCGCCAGCCGCGCAGAGGGCTGCACTTGGACGCTGTGGGCCGAGGAGATCCCCGCGCTGGGCTGCCGGACCTACCGGATCGTGGCAGGAGAGCAGCCCGCGCCGCTGGCGGAAAAATTTGTCCCAGCTGAGGGGATCATCGAAAATGGCTATTACCGGGCAGAGCTCGATGCTCGGAAAGGTACGCTGCGCTCACTGCTGGACCTTGAACTCGGCCTGGAGCTACTCGATCCGCAGCGGGAGTGGGATCTGGGCGCGCTGATCTATGAACGGTTGCAGGACCGCCGGGCGCTGGAGGAACTGCGGCTGGGGCCGCATACGCGAACCGCTCTCAAGAACGTCCGGATCGAGCCGGGCACCGATGGGCCGATCTGGCAAAGCATCCGGATCACCGGCGAGTGCGACGGCTTTGGCGGCACGGCGCCGGTGAGCTGCGAACTGCGGTTTTATAAAAAGATGAAGCAGATCGAGCTGCTCTTCCGGGCGCGCAAGCTGGCGGTGACCGATCCCGAGGCGGTCTATGTGGCTTTCCCCTTCGCCCTACCGGAGGGGAGTCTGCTGTTCGAGGCCCAGGGCGGCGTGGTCCGACCGGGGGAGAATCAGCTGGAGGGGACGGCCAGCGACTGGAACACGGTGCAGAATTTCGCCGCGTTGCACAACGGCCGGGCGCAGATCGTCCTGGTCAGCGACGACATCCCGCTGATGCAGTTCGGCGGCATTAATACCGGGCGCTACCAGCGCGCCGCCCGTCCGCTCTCGCAGCAGATCTTTTCCTGGGTGCTGAACAACTACTGGACGACCAATTTCCGCGCCGCTCAGGAAGGGGAGATCAGCTGGTCCTATCAGTTTACCTCGGGGACGGAGGCCTCCGATGAATCGGCGGCCCGCTTCGGTTGGAGCCGGCGGCTGCCGCTGGTGGCGAGGGTGTTGCCGGCAGCCGGCCAGGCTGCCGGACTGCGCACGGCGTTACCGCCGCCGGTCTCGCTATGGCCCTTCAAGCCTGCGCCGGTGCTGCTGGTGTCCGCCCAACCGGCCAAGGAGGGGGTCCTCCTTCACTTGCGCGAGCTCTCGGGCCGGGTGGTGCGGCTCGAGTGGCAGGAACCCGGCACCAGCTGGCAAGCGGAGGCCTGCAATCCCTTCGGTGAGCCGCTCGCCGATGCCAGCGACCTGGCGTTGGCCCCGCTTGAAGTCAAGTTCATCCGGCTGTGGCGCCAGGGCCGATGAAATAAATTTTCCGGCCCGGCTGTTTTCATTGCTGTAATGGATCCCAATGTGTTCTTTACAGTTGTCACCGTTAGGGGTGTCTCGCCACCTTTTTGCGAGTCTGAGATCATACCCTGCGTCCCTGTGGACCATGACCTGATCTGGGTAATTCCAGCGTAGGCAAACGAAGTATTCTTTTCGCACGCTTGAGCCGCCACCCTTGCAGGATGGCGGCTTTTTTTGTTGGCCTCAGTCACCCGGTCCGCAGCTGCGCACCACCTGTTTGAGGCACAACGCCATGAAATCTCTCCTTTTGATCTTTCTGACAGCCGCTCTGGCTGCGGCGCAGCCCTGGTCGCTCTCCGGTCAGGTCTACGACCAGCAGAACGGCCTGCCCCTCGCGGGGGCGCAGATCACCGTGGACGGCACCCTGCTGGGCGCCATCAGCGCGGACGATGGACGCTTTCAGCTGCAGCACCTTTCCAGTTCCTACGCTGATCTCACGGTCCGGCTGCTGGGTTACGAGACGGCCCATCTCTCGGTGCAGAGAATGCCCGAGACATCTCCAGCGATCCCCTTGCGGCCGACCGTTCTGCCCTTGCAGAGCATCCTTATTACCGCATCTCGCAGCCGCGAAAGCGAATGGTCGCCTTCCATCACCACCCTCAAGCAGCAGGAAATCCAGCGGCGCTATACCGTTCAGGATCTCCCCGTCCTTCTCTCCGAGATGCCCTCCAGCACCTTCTATTCGGAGAGCGGCAACGGCATCGGTTACACTTATCTCTCCCTGAGGGGCTTCGACCAGCGCCGGGTGTCTGTTCTGGTTAACGGTGTGCCCCAGAATGATCCCGAAGATCACATGGTCTATTGGCTGGATTTCCCCGATCTCGCGGCGAACCTTGAGGATATCCAGGTCCAACGCGGCGCCGGCAGCTCGTTCAGCAGCACCCCGGCCATCGGAGGAGCGATCAATCTGATCACCTCCAATTTCAGCCGCCGCTGCGGCATCACCCTGACCGGCGGTTATGGCGCTTTCAACACCCGCAAATACGGCCTCACCGCCAGCTCCGGGCTGGCAGACAACCGGTACGCCATCTATGGGCGGCTCAGCAAGATCAGCAGTGATGGCTACCGCGATAACAGTTGGGTCGAGCTGGGCAGTTATTTCCTTGGCGCTGCGCGCTTCGACAAGAACATGACCACCCAGATCAATACCTACGGCGGCCCGGTCTCCGATCATCTCGCCTATTACGGCGTCCCGGCGGCTGCTTTGTCGAACCGGACCGCTCGCCGGGACAATCCCATCCGCCGAAAAGAGGAGATCGAGAATTTCTCGCAGCCTCATTACGAGCTGATCCACGAGTGGCGCCTCGGCCGGACCACGCTGCACAATACCCTCTTTTATATCCGCGGCGAGGGTTTTTATGATTATGACGGCTCCTGGGCCCCCTACAGCTATTTCCGGATCACGCCCGAAAACGGTTTTGCGGTCACAGGCGATCCCGACAATCTCTACATTCCGAACACCTTGATCCACGCCACGGTGGCGAATGACCAGTACGGCTGGATGCCGCGCGCGCAGATCAACCACGATCGCGGTGTGCTCACCCTGGGCGGCGAAGCACGCCTGCACCGCTCCCTCCATTACGGCACGCTGAAATGGGGCGAAGCGCTGCCGCCGGGCGTCACTCCGGATTACCGTTACTACGAGTACCGCGGCGGCAAGCGGATGTTCTCTCTCTACGCCAATGAAGTCTATTCGGCATCCGGCAAGTTGCGGCTGCTGGGCGAGGCGACCCTGGTGCATCACACCTACCGGCTCTATGATGAAAAGTATATCGGTACCGACTTTTCCGTACCCTACCTCTTCTTCAATCCGCGGATCGGGGCGAACTACCGCTTCAGCCCGCGCTGGAGCGGTTATCTCACGCTTGCACGGACCAGCCGCGAGCCGCGGCTCAAGAATCTCTACGATGCCGCCGAGGCGAGTACGCCGGCCAGTTGGGGCGCGCCAGTGCGGCCGCAGTTCGTTGTGCGTGGCGCCGGCTATGATTTCGCGTCGCCCCTGGTCCGCCACGAGACCCTGTACGATCTCGAGGCGGGCGGCGGCTATACCGGCAGTCGGTTGGCGCTGACGGCCAATTACTACCGGATGGAATTCCACAACGAGATCGTCAAGAGCGGGCGGCTGGACCGATTCGGCCAGCCGGTCACCGGTAATGCGCGACGCACCCGGCACCAGGGGTTCGAGCTGGTGGGGCGGACGCGGCTCGGGCCGATGTGGCAGGTCAGCGGCAATCTCACCTGGAGCCGCAATACCCTGGTTCGTCACACCCAATACACCGGGGCGGGCGCGGTGCGGCTGGATGGCAATCCCATCGCCGGCTTTCCCGATCTGCTGGCCAATGCCCGGGTGAGCTACCACAGCGGGGCTTGGAACATCGCCCTGATTGGCCGCCATGTCGGCTCTTTTTATACCACCAATTTCCGCGATCCCGCCCGGCGGGTGGCCGCCTGCACCCTAGCGGACCTCCAGGTGACCTGTACCCTAGTGAGGGTGCCCGGTTTGCAGTCGGTCTCCTGGCAGCTGACGGCGACCAACCTCTTCGACCGCCTCTATGCGGCCGGGGGCGAGGGTGACGAATTCTTTCCCGGGGCGACACGGTCGCTCTTCGCCGGGATGAATCTGGAGCTGTGAGCGTTGGAGAGCAGACCACCCAATCCCAACCGGCCGCTTTTTCCCGTTTCCTCGGAAGCCGGATCGCGAGAGCCCGAGGCCCTGACAACCGGTTGCCGCTGCGACGCATCAGGCGGCATAGCTTGAGGCTGCGCGATGCATAACTGGACGAGCGCCCTGATTATCGGCAACGGCCCCCTGCCGCCGCGCCGGCGGATCTTGCCGCTCATCGCGTCCGGCACACTGATCGTATGCGCCGACGGCGGGGCCAACCGCGCCCGGATGCGCGGGCTCCGGCCCCATGTCATCGTCGGCGATCTGGATTCCCTGCGTCCGGAAACGGCGGCCGCCTTCCCCGAAGCCCGGATCGTACGCATTGGGGACCAGGAAAGTACCGATCTCGAGAAGGCCATCGATTATGTGCTAAAGCAGGGGATCGGCCGGGCGATCGTCATCGGCGCCACGGGGCGGCGTCCCGACCACGAGCTGGCCAATCTGAGCATTCTCGCCCGCTATCAGGGCCGGCTGGAGCTTTCCTTTCTGGATGCCTGGTCGCGGATCCGGATTGTTGACGGCGAGATCTCGTTGCCCCTGGAGATTGGCACCACGGTCTCCCTGCTGCCCCTGGGACGATGTGAGGGGATTACGACTCGGGGACTGGAATGGCCCCTGAACAATGCATCGCTCGAGCCGGGTGTGCGCGAGAGCATCAGCAACCGAGTGATTTCCTCCCCGGTCCTGATCCGTCTGCGCAATGGCAAACTCCTCTTTTTTATCATCGACCGGCTGTGATCCGCCGCCGACGGGAATACCATGGTCCACTTTGCATTTATTGATATATTTTTGATTATATTGTACTTTTCGGCCATTATTTGGGTGGGTTATCGCAGCCGCGGCGGGCAGCGGGGGACGAGCGGGAGCGAGAATCCGGGCGAGGCCGACTTTCTCCTCGCAGGGCGGACCTTGACGCTGCCGGTCTTCGTGGCCACCCTGGTCTCCACCTGGTATGGCGGCATTCTCGGGACCGGGGAGTACTCCTATTCGTTCGGCCTCGCGAGCTGGGTGATCTTCGGAGCGCCCTATTACGTCTTTGCTCTGATCTTTGCCCTTTTTCTGGCGGGACGGGTGCGTGAAACCGGTTTGCTGACGATTCCGGACAAACTGGCCTGCCATTACGGCCAGCCCGCAGCGTTGCTGGGAGCGCTGCTGGTCTTCCTGCTGGTCACTCCGGCCCCCTATCTGCTGATGCTCGGCGTGCTGGCACAGCTCATCTTCGGCCTGCCCCTGTCGCTGACTCTCCTCCTGGTGACCCTGACCAGCATAATCTATCTGATCAAGGGAGGCTTTCGCGCCAACGTCATGGTCAACCTCGTCGAATTCCTCCTCATGTTCCTCGGCTTTTTCCTCATCATCGGCTTCGCCCTCCACAGCTATGGAGGTCCGGCCTTTCTCCGGCACAATCTTCCTCCGGTCAACCTCACCTGGACCGGCGGCAACCCTCCTCAATTCATCCTGGTCTGGTTTTTCATCGCCCTATGGACCCTGGTCGATCCCGGCTTTCATCAACGCTGCTACGCCGCCCGGGACAGCGCCACCGCGCGGCGCGGCATTCTGGTCTCCATTCTCTTCTGGATGCTCTTTGATTTCCTCACCACCACCACCGGCCTTTATGCGCGCGCCGTTCTGCCCAGGCTGGAATCGCCGATCTTTTCCTATCCGCTGCTGGCGGAACGTCTGCTGCCACCGGTCGCCAAGGCACTCTTTTTCATCGGGCTGCTGGCTACCATCATGTCGACGCTGAGCAGTTATGCCTTCATCGGGGGTATGACCATCGGCAACGACATCGCCGGGCGACTTGCGCGCTGGCGGCGGGACCGTGAAGCTGGGACGCAGCCGGGTGGGCGTGATGCGACGCACCCGGCTGCAATCGATGCGCTGGTTAAACGCTGGACGCAGATTGGCCTGCTGCTCGCATCGCTCTACGGAATCCTGCTGGCCCTGGCCCTGCCCTCGGTCGTGCGCATCTGGTATGCGGTGGGTACCACCTGCATCCCGGGTTTATTGCTGCCGGTGCTGGCCGGTTACATGCCGGGCCTTGTGCTCAAGCCCCGGTATGCCTTTGCCGCCATGCTCGGCGGCTGGCTGCTCTCGCTGACGTGGCTGCTTTGGGGCGTTCTTCACCCCAGCGGGTATTGGTGGGGCATCGAGCCAATGTACCCGGGCCTGGCGCTGTCACTCCTGATCGGGCTGGCGGGCATCCGCCGCACCCGAATGTGATGACGCCTGCGCCATCACCTGCATGCGGCCGGCAGGGATCTCCGGCGTGATCCGCCAGGTATCGGAAAAGGGAAGGGGGTGCACCTTGAGGGGGGGCTGGGGATGCAGACGCTTGATGCGGAAATACTGGAGGAGCTGCCAGCCCGCGCGGAGGGAGCGGAAGCCCTCGGCCGGACGGGTGATCGCTTGACGCAACTTGCGGGCCAGATAGAGGGGGTGGAGGTGGAAACGGATCGTGGCACGGTCGCAGAACCGGTCGATCATTTTAGGGGTCAAGCTCGGCAGGTTGAGGACACAGCGGGACCATCCCGCGTGGGTGAGCCAATCGCGGAAGTTGAGGGTGGCCAGATAGCCGTGATGCTGGTAGTAGCGCCAGGCACCGGTCCCGGGATAGGGCATGATCGGATAAAATTGAGCGCTGTCGGGTTTGATGCGGCGGGCCCACTGATAGAGTTCCTCCATGCTGCGCCGGGTTTCTCCCGGAAAACCGACCAGGAAACACCCGTGGACCAGGATATCATGGCGGCTGGCGGCCTGCATGAAGGTGGCGATGCTCTTGTCACTTTGATGTTTTTGCATTTTTTCCAGGAATGAATAACGACGGGTATCAAAACCGACGGCGCAGTTGTGGAGGCCGGCAGCCTTGAGCGCGTCGAGGGTGGCGCTGTCGAGCTGGGCGCTGATATTGGCGAAGATCGGCAAGGTGATCCCGCGGACCTGCGCGACTTCCCCCAGCCGGCGGGCGAAGGCCTTGTCTTCGCCGAAGTTTTCGTCCTCGAAATTGATCTGGCGCACTTCCGGCATATTCTCCTGAATCCAGAGCATCTCCCGGACAATATTTTCCGCCGTGCGGTGGCGGTAGGTGTGGCCATGCGAGATCTGCGGAAAAGGGCAAAAAAAGCAGGTTGAGGAGCAGCCGCGTCCCGCCATGATCTGGACGAAGGGGTGGCGCGAGAGGTTGAAGGTGTAATGGGTGGGATGCAGAAAGCGTTTGTAGATAGGTGAAACAAAAGGCAGCTTGTCTAGTTCCTCGTTGAGCGGCCGCTCCACCGGGTGGCCATGGTGTAGGTGGCTTCGGGTCGCCACACCGGGGATGTTCCGGTCATCCGCGCCCGCTTCGAGCGCATCGGCCAGTTCGGTAACGCTCTCTTCGTATTCACCGAGAGCGATATAGTCGATCGCCGGGGCGCGCTCCAGGGTTTCATGCCAGAAGGCGGTGGCGTGGTGGCCGGTCATACAGATACGGGTGTGGCGGAGCTGCTCCTTCAGGGCCTGGGCGGTCTCGCAGTCGGCGTACCAGCTCGGGGTCGAGGTCTCCAGAAGAATCAGACCGGGATCGAACTGGACGGTCAGCTGGAGGAGTTGATCCAGACCGATGCCATCGGCCGGGCAGTCATGAAGCTGGATGAGATGGTTGTGCGCATCGAGCACCGCAGCGGCCAGGGCGAGCCAGTGCGGATAAAAGAGGTTGCCGGATTTCTCGACCGCCGGAACCCGGTGGCTGCGGCAGTAGCGGGGAAGGAAGGGGGGATTGACGACAAGCACACGCATGACCGCACCCTCGTATGGTTTTCATCCGGCGTTGTGGCGATCAGGAGCGCGGGCGGCAGGGTGAACCGCCAGACCCCAGGCTAGATCCGGCCGCGAAAGCCCTCGCCGAGCACCTCGTGAACGTTGTTGATGATGATGAAGGCCTGGGGATCGATCGACTTGACCACCTCAATAAGGGTGGCGATCTCCTTACGGCTGACCACGGTATAGAGCACCTTGCGGGGCTCGTTGGTATAGACGCCCTGGGCGGCGATGGCGGTCGCCCCCCGTCCCATGTCCTGGACGATGTGCAGGGAGATCTCCTCGGGCTTGCCGGAGATGATCATCACCGAACGGGCATAATCAAATCCATCGATGATCACATCCACCAGATGGCTGGAGACGAAGAGCAGGAAGAAGGCGTACAGGGTCAGCACCAGGGCCGGGCGTTCGGAACTGAGGTGGCGGTACTGGATGACAAAGCCGGCGAAGCTGATGACCAGTGAATCGACGCCCATGAAGACCATGCCGGGTTTGAGTCCCCAGCGCTTTTGTCCGACGGCCGCAAGCACATCCGAGCCGGCGGTGCTACCGCGGAATTTGAAGATGATGCCGAGGCCGACCCCCAGCAAGACGCTGCCGATGAGAATGAGAAAGAGGAAATCGTGCTGGCGCAGGTTGATGATGGCCGGATGGTCGTGCAGGTGGATGAAGTCTAAGCCCGGAGCCTCTCCGCGCAGCAGGTCGATGAAAAAGGAGTTGGCGGTGAAGCCGACGAAGGTGCGGGCGCCAAATTGCTTGCCCAGTTCCCGGACACCCCAGATGTAGAGCGGGATATTCATGATCCACATCATCATGCCGACCGGAAACCGGTCGCCACTGAGATAGTGGAAAGCCATGGCAAGTCCGCTGACACCGCCGGGGACCACCTTGGCGTCCACCAGAAAGATGGCGATGCCGGAGGCCATGATAAAAGCCCCCAGGAGGATGGCCAGATAATCCCGGAAAAGGTGCCTCCGGTTGATGGATTGGATCAATTGCTTGGCTGCGACCATGCCGATGAAATCCTCGTGATGCGGTCCCTGACCGGTTCCGGAAACTATTGCACAAGACCAAATTTACCATTATTTTAGGATAAAAGCCAGACAATTTTTACGCTCGACATATAAAAGGAGATCCCATGATAGCGATACGCATGCACCAGACCGGCGGTGCGGATGTGCTGCAGCCGGAAGAGGTCGCCCTGCCGCAACCCGGCGCGGGTGAGGTCCGGGTCAAGCTGGAGGCGAGCGGCGTCAATTTCATCGATATTTATCACCGCACCGGCCTTTACACGGTGCCGCTGCCCTACACCCCCGGCCAGGAGGGCGCGGGGGAGGTGGATGCAGTGGGGGAGGGTGTGACTGCGCTGCGGCCCGGTGATCGGGTAGCCTGGGCGATGCATGCCGGCGGTTATGCCGAATATGCGGTGATCCCGACCTGGAAGCTGGTACGCCTCCCGGAGGGGATGGACGCCGGCCTCGCCGCGGCGATGCTGCTTCAGGGGATGACCGCCCACTATCTCGCCGTTGATACCTTCCCGCTCCAGCCCGGCGCGCAGGCGCTGATCCATGCCGCTGCGGGGGGGACCGGCCAGCTGCTGGTGCAGATCGCCCGGCTGCGCGGTGCCCGCGTAGTGGCGGTGGTTTCGACGGCGGAAAAAGCGGAGATCGCCCGCCGTTGCGGCGCCGAGGAGGTGGTGTTCTCGAGCGATCCCGAATGGCCGCAGCGCGCCCGGGCGTGGAGCGGCGGCCGCGGTGTCGATGTGGTCTTCGATTCGGTGGGCCGGGCCACCTTTGCGGGAAGCCTGGTCGCCCTCAGGGAGCGTGGCATGCTGGTGCTCTTCGGGCAAGCGAGTGGTCCGGTGCCGCCCTTCGATCCCGCCCGTCTTGCCACCGGCGGCTCGCTCTATCTCACCCGGCCAGTCCTGGCCCATTACGCCACCTCCGCCGCTGAGGTGCAGCGGCGCTGCGGCGATCTCTTCACCTGGCTGCAGGAGGGGTGTCTGCAGGTGGCGATTGCCCGGCGTTTCCTGCTGACCGAGGCGGCAGCGGCCCAGGCGTATCTTGCCTCCCGCCAGGCCCTGGGCAAGGTCCTGCTGGTACCTTGACCGGCCCTGCGCCCTTGCAGCCCTGTTTTTGGCATGCCCGTTGCAGGAGAAGGTTGAGACGGAACACACGCAGCCAGCAGCCGGCAATTCTATCCAACATAAAAACAATATGATAATTGAGGGAAGCCCAAGCCGCTGCAGTTTCCGTCTGGCCCGCGCAGGGGACATCAAGACCGCAGCGATGTCCCCTGCGACGGGACAAGGCCATGGAACAGGTGGCAGCGGCCGCCGGGAAGCGGTCCGGATGGCGGAGAGGGTGGTGAGGCGAGATGGGATGGAGAGGAGGGTGGGCGGCCGCATGCGCCATTTGGCTGGTGATAGCGCCGGCCGGCCTGGAGGCGGCCTGGCTGGAAAAGGTGCCAATAGACCTGCAGCAGCCGGACGGCCGGGTGTTCATGGCATACATGACCGGGGATGAATTCTGCAACTGGCTGCACGACGCGGCGGGCTACCCCCTTCTCAAGGAGAGCGGCGGATGGTATGTCTACGCCCGTCGTTCCGGTGTGGCCCTGCTGCCGACAACCTTGCACGCCGGTTCCACTGATCCGGCCGAGGCGGGATTGATGCCCGGCATCCCGCTGGCCGCTGAAAAACTGGAACTGGCGAGGCAGAAGTATTGGCAGGCGCCGGCCCTGGTGTCCCGGATCGCAGCTCAGACCGCGCCCAAATCGGGCGTGCTAGAGAACCTGGTCGTCTTCATCCGTTGCAGTGATGACCCCGAATTCGGCGACGCCGCTGCAATCTACGAGACCTCCTTCAACAGCAGCGGCGTGGGTGTCAACTCTGTCGTCAATTATTTCCGTGAGGTCTCTTACCACCAGTTGACCGTGCGATCCCATTTCCTTCCGCTGCCCGGGGAGACTATCCTCTCGTGGCAGGATGCCCACCAACGCGGCTATTTCAAGCCCCGGAGCGACAATCCCCTGGGCTATGCCGACGAGGCCGAGCGTACCCGCCGCGAACAAACCCTGATTCGCGATGCCCTCGAGGCGGTCAAGAGCCAGGTTCCCTCCAGCCTCAATCTGGATGCAGATGGAGACGGCTTGATCGATAATATTGTGATCATCCTCCAGGGTACACCGTCGGCCTGGAACACTCTGCTCTGGCCGCATGCCTGGGCTCTCTATCAGTACGCGGTGACCATCAACGGCAAGCGGGCCTACTCCTATAATCTGCAGACCCAGAGTTTCGTCAGCAACGGCAGTACCCAAACCCTGGTACATGAAATGCTCCACAATATCGGCTTTCCCGATCTCTACCATTATTCCTATGACGGCCTCAATCCTGTCGGGGTTTGGGACGTCATGGCCAGTCCTACCGATCCGCCGCAGCATCCGGGCGCCTGGTGCAAATACAAATACGGACACTGGATTGGCGCCTTGCCGGAGATCTCCGGCAACGGCACCTACACCCTGAATCCCCTGACCAATGCCACGAGCAATGCGTTCCGCATTCCCTCCCCAGCGGTTCCCGATGGCGGGCAGTTTTACGTGGTTGAGTACCGGCGCCGGGCCGGCAGCTTGTTCGAGTCGGCGCTGCCCGATGCGGGTTTGCTGCTCTATCGCATCGACCAGCGTGATCCCGGCCATGAGGGCGACGGCGCCCTGCCGGATGAGGTCTATATTTACCGGCCCAACGGCACACCCATCGCGAACGGCAGTTTGTGGAGTGCTTCCTTGAGTGTGGAATCCGGGCGGACTGCCATCAACGATGACACCAATCCGGCGCCTTTCCTCGCCGATGGCGCGCCCGGTCATCTCGATCTGTTCGGGGTCGGCGCGGCCGGGGAGACAATCTCATTCTCCCTCGCCATGCAGCTCCCCGAAGCACCCACGCCGCTGAATCCCGCCAATCGCGCCCGGGACATCCCGCGTTCGGTGGTTTTTTCCTGGCAGGCCGCTCCGGGAGCGCTCTCCTATCACCTCCAGCTCGCCGCGGATTCCACATTCAGCCAACCGCTCGTCGACACACCGGGCCTGACGCTGCTCTTCTGGCCGGTCAACGGCCTGGAGGCTGCTACCACCTATTATTGGCGTCTGCGCGCTTCGAGCTCTCGCGGCGCGGGCGGATGGTCGCCGGCGTGGCGTTTTACCACCCTGCAGCCGGCCGATTTGCCGGTCGAGCTGCTTTCCTTTTCCGCGTCTGCGGAGACAGATGGGATTGTGCTGGAATGGACTACGGCCACTGAGACCGAAAACTTCGGCTTTGAGATCGAACGCCGCAAGGGAGAGGCCGAAACCGCGAGCTCCTGGGAAAAGATTGGATTCCGCGAGGGGCACGGCAACAGCAGCAGCCGGCAGAGCTACCATTTTCTTGATCCCATCCGCACCGCGGGAACCTATGGCTACCGGCTCAGGCAGCTCGATTTCGACGGCACAGCGTTCTATCATCCGGCGCGGGAGGTGACCTGGACTCAGCCCCAGGCCTTTTCGCTCGGACCAAATTGTCCTAATCCCTTCAATCCAGCGACGACGATCACCTACCACCTGGCGGAAGGCGGCGAGGTCTTCCTGGGGATCTACAACAGCCGCGGCCAGCTTGTGCGGCGGCTGGCGACGGGCCCGCAGCAAGCCGGCTCCTATGCGGTGCGCTGGGATGGCTGCGATGAGACGGGGATTCCGGCCGCTAGCGGCGTCTATTATAGCCTCCTGAGATGCGGCAATAAGGCCGATCGCCGCTCTATGATGCTGCTGCGTTGAGGGGCATAAATTTTCTTGCATTTGTCCCCCGTTATGATGAAATTCTCTTGAACCGTCCGGATAGACCCGGACCACAGACCAGGAATTTCATCCGAAGGGTGGGTAGCCATCGTGCCCGGCAGCAAGCCAGAGAAAATCGAGGGAAAAGCAGCGAAACGCAGGGGGGGCGCCTGCCCTGCCGAACCAGCGAGCCCGGCGCTTACCGAGGCGCCCGATTTCGCAGACTGGCAGCAGATGCAGGAGCAGCTGCGGCGCAAGGCGGAAGAGCTGGAGACGATCAACCGGATCGTCTCGCTCACCAATGCCTCGCTCGACCTGGAAACCATCCTGGAATCCGCCCTCGAAAGTGTCATCCATGCCGTGCAGGCTGATCTGGGTGTGATCTATTTATATGTCCCGGGAACTACCCTCAAGCTTGTCACCAGCCGGTATCGCGGTCTGAGCCCGAGCGAGGCGGAGGTGCTGGTCCCCACCCCGGAAGTCTCCACCCAGACTTGGCGGGCCATCCGCGAGCGCCGGGTCATCTATGTCCCCGACGTTCAAGCGGTGGAAAGCTTTCCGCCGCTTTACAGCCTGGGCATTTCCAGTTTTATCACCATCCCGCTCTACAGCAAGGATCTGCCCCTGGGATCGCTGAATCTGGGTATGCGCGACCGCAAGCCCCTGCGGCTGTTATCGATGGAAGCCCTGACCAGTATCGGCAACCAGATTGCTGTGGCGATTGACCATGCCGGGCTGCTGAAAAACCTGGAGCGCGAGAACGAGGAACGCCGCAAAGCTGAAGAAATGGCGCGTGAAAGCGAACTCCGTTATCGCCAGATCATCGATACCTCGCCGGAAGCCGTGGCCTTGACCGATGCCGCAGGAAATTACCAGATCGCCAATGACCGTTATGCGCACCTTTTCGGGTACGAAACCAGCGCCGCGTTTCTGGCGGCCAAACCGTGCGCTCGCCAGCTGATGACGCCTGAATTCTTGGCCGAATTGACGGCCCGGCTGCAGCAACTCGAGGTTGGCGACTCCATGCGGAACCTTCACGGCCAGATGGTGCGGCGGGATGGCACGCTCTTCACGGCGGAGATCAGCGCCTCGATGATCCGCGACCTGAGGGGAGAGATCAAAGCGGTCATCGGTATCGTCCGCGACATCACCGAACGCCAGTCCATGGAAGAGGCGCTGCGTAAGAGCGAAGAGCGCTATCGCACCCTGGCGGAGGCCGCCAATGACATGATCTTCATCATCGATGCGGAGGACCGCATCGTCTACGCTAACCGCTACGCCGCGAACCATTTCAATGTCGAGCCCGACGAGCTTGTCGACAGAGTCAGCACCCGTTTTTTCGGGGGTGACGCCAATAAAAGCCAGCTGATAAAACTGCACGAGGTTTTCAGGAGTGGCAAGCCGATTTATTTCGAGTCCAAAACCCCCTTTTGGGGACGGACACTCTGGCTGGGTACCTGGCTGGCGCCCATCTTCGACAAGGAGGGCCAGGTCTTACAGGTCCTTGGTGTAGCCCGTGATATCACTGAGTACAAACTGAATTCGCAACGCCTTGCAGAATCGGAGCAGCGCTTCCGTGAGACCATCGAGCGCTCGGTGGACGGCTATTATTTTCTCGACAAGGACGGTGCCATTACGGCATGGAATGAGGCCTTTGCCAGGATCCTCCAGATCAAGCCGGAGGAGATGGTGGACCTCCATCTCTTCAGTCGGGCAACGCCTGAAGTCCATTCGAAACTGGCCAAATTATTTGCCAAGGTCAAGGGGGGGCAGAACATCGCCAACGAGGAGATCAACGTCACTCTCTTCAGCGGCGAGATCCGCTGGCTCAGTTTTAATGCCCGCCGGGTGATCAAGGACGGCATTGTCATCGGGGTGGAGGGATTCGTGCGCGACGTCACCGAGCAGAAATTGGTGGCCGAAGCGCTGCGGATCAGCGAGGCACGATACCGCACCCTGTTTGACAGTATCCGCTATGAGGTGTACGGCATGGATCCGGAGGGGCGTTTCCGTGAGATCAATGCGGCCTTTCAGGAGGCCTGGGGACCGGTCCTGGGCTGTACCGTGAAGGAAGCGATCAAGGAGCGCACGGCCGCGCGTAATTTCAAGCAATTGGTCCGGCGGGTTCTTGCCACCCAGGTGACGGTGCAGGCCTCGTTCTCGCTGAAACGGGCGAGCGGTGTGGTTCATTATTCGGCAACGCTTAGCCCGGTTTTGACCAAAGACGGCCAGCTGATTGGTTTGGTCGGGATGAACCTGGATGTAACCGAGCAGGTGACGACTCTGGAAAGCTTGCGCCGCGTCTCCATGCGGCTGGTGCAGGTACAGGAGGAGGAGCGCCGCCGTATTGCGCGTGAGATTCACGACTCCCTCGGTCAGCATATGACTGCGCTCCAGCTTGAAATAGCTGCTGCCAGCCAGTCCCTGGGCACCAGGGGTGATGCCTCCAGGGCCCTTACGGACGCCCTCCAGACGATTGAGGAGTCGATCGAGCTGGCACAAAACCTCTGCTACGACTTGAGGCCGCCGCTGCTGGACGATTTCGGGCTCGAGGCCGCCCTGCGCGATTTGTTTTCTGAATTTCAGGAGAAATGGGGCATTCCCATCGAATTCGAGACAGAGACGCTCCATTCTTTACTCAGCCGGGATGCGGAGACCGCTCTTTTCCGGGTTACGCAGGAGGCGCTCACTAATGTGCTCAAGCACGCCCAGGCCAGGCGGATACGGATCCGCCTGCGGCGGGTCAAGCATAATATCGTCCTGCAGATCCAGGACGATGGACGGGGATTCGAGATGCAACAGATGCGTCGGCTCGAACGCAGCGGACATTATGGATTAATGACCATGAAGGAGAGAATTAAACTGCTGGGTGGTGAGTTCGAGGTGGAAAGTTCAAACGGCGGGGGTACGACGATCACCGCCCTGCTGCCCGCTGAATTGGGGGAGAAAGCATGAAACACAACCGGATCCTGCTCGCGGATGATCATGCCCTGCTGCGGGATGGACTGCGCATGGTGCTCTCCTCTGAGCCTGGGTTCGAGGTGATCGGCGAGGCTGAAGACGGCCTGAAAGCGATAGCTATGGCGGCTGAACTCCAGCCGGATGTGCTGTTGCTCGATGTTCAGATGCCGAACATGCGCGGCACCGAGGCCATTTCTGAAATCAAGCGCCTGGTTCCACAGATCCGGATCCTGGTACTGAGCATGCACGACCGGGAAGAGTATATCCTCGAAGCGCTCAGGAGCGGCGCCGACGGCTACATTCTCAAAAAATCAGCCGCATCCGAGCTGATCTCGGCTCTCCATCACGTCGTGGATGGCGAACTCTACCTCAGCCCCGCAATAGCGCGGCATGTGGTGCGCAAGTGGGTGCAGGATAGCCAATATCCTCCCCAGGCGATGTCAGCGGAATCGGAACTCTCCGACCGGGAGCGAATGGTGCTCAAACTAATCGCTGAAGGTCACTCCAACAAGGAGGCCGCGGAAATGCTGCATATCAGTCCTAAAACGATCGAGACCCACCGCGCCCGCATTATGGACAAGCTCGGTTTGCGGTCCGTCCCCGATCTGGTTCGGTACGCGATTAAAAACGGGCTGATCGAGCTCTAATTTGTTGCAATTGAATAAAAAAGGCTTTATATTAATAATGTAACGCGGTACCACTCCCGCACAGCAGCAGGAAAGGGGAGAATCCTTACACGATAATACATGATTTTCCCTATTGTTTGTTTCGCAGCCACGTTGTATATTATGTTGTTAAAAGAAACCTTTCTGTCTGGTTTAATGCCGGGCGTCCCCTCGGTTGTTGGTAACCCCCCTAATCCCAACGCCATGGACGGCTCGGCATTTTTTTTGCCCTGATAATTTTGCCCTCATAATGGATCGAAACGGTCGCGGCTCGCATAGCAGACCGGACAAATCCACTCCTCCGGCAGCTCATCAAAGGGCGTTCCCGGCGGAATGCCCCGTTCGGGATCCCCTTCCGCGGGATCGTAAACGAAACCGCAATTCGTGCAAATGTACTGCTCCATCACCTGTTCCTCCTTCTGCTGCTCCTGTTCCTTTTTCTGATTTCTTGTCCTCGATCCGGGTGTCACGACCGGATCAAAGCCTCCCCTCTCACTGGATATTGAAGTATTTGGCCTGCGGATGGTGCACGATGAACGCCGAGGTGGATTGCTCCGGTTCCATCTGGTCCCCTTCGGTCAGGGTCACGCCAATGCGTTCGGGCCGCAGGATCGCGAAAAGCTTGCGATTCTCTGCAAGGTCGGGACAGGCTGGGTACCCAAAGGAGTAGCGCGAACCGCGATATTTTTGCACAACCAACTCTTCCACACTGCTGCCGTCCTCCATTGTTATCCCCAGCTCTTCGCGCACCCGGCGGTGCCAGTATTCGGCGAGGGCCTCGGCGCTTTCCACGCTCAGTCCATGCAGCAGCAGATAGTCTTTATAGATGTTCTCCTGATAGAGCCGTTTGGTTTCTGTGCTGGCGCGATCTCCGACGGTCGCCACCTGCAGCGCAATGAGGTCCCGGCGGCCGGAAGAGCGTGGCAGAAAATAGTCGGCGATGCAACGGAACGGGGCCTGGCGCTCACGCGGAAAGGCAAAGCGCACCCATTCCGTTCCGTCTTCGGGATGGAGGAGGATCACCTCGTCCCCCTCGCTGTTGCAGGGATAATAGCCGTAGACCACCCGTGGCACTAGGAGCTTTTCCTGCTTGCAGCGCTTCTTGAGCGCCCTGAATTCGGGCAGAACGTGCTCCTCCAGCAGGGTCTGATATTCGGCCGCTGTCAGCTTGCCACGGCGGTAGCCCCAGCGGCCACGGAAGAGGACCGACTCGGTCAGATATCCGAAGACGGTGTCGAGATCGATCTCCTCGACGATCCGGTCGCCCCAGAAGGGCGGAACCGGGATATCGATGTCGCGGCGGATGGGGGCGAATTCCCGGGCTGGAGCCGGGGGCGCCGGTGCAGCGGCAGGACGTGGCGCCACGGCTGCGGACAGGGCGAGGGTGCCCTCACGCAGCCTGCCCATGGCTGCCAAACCCTCGAAAGCGTCGGCGCAGTAGACCACCGGGGCGTCATAAACCGGGGCGCAGACTCCCTCGACATAGCTGCGGGTGAGGGCGGCGCCGCCAAGTAGGACGGGCAGCCGCAAGCCGCGGCGCTGCAACTCCTCGAGATTCTCCCTCATCACCACCGTCGATTTGACCAGCAGGCCGCTCATGCCAAGGGCGTCGGCGCTTACTTCGCGGGCTTTATGGATCATGGTCTCGATTTCGCATTTGATGCCGAGGTTGTACACCTTATAACCGTTGTTGGTGAGGATGATGTCGACGAGATTCTTGCCGATGTCGTGGACATCGCCGCGTACGGTGGCCAGGACGATGCTGTTCTGCGACGGCACCTCGCTCCGGTCCATAAAGGGCTGGAGCTTGTCGACGGCGAATTTCATCACCTCAGCTGACTGCAGGACGAAGGGGAGCTGCATGCGGCCGCTGCCGAAGAGGTCGCCGACCTCGCGCATCGCTGGGATGAGCAGGGTGTTGATGATCTCCACTGCAGTGGCACTCTGCATGGCCTCCAGGAGCATTGGTTCGAGGCCGGAGCGGTTGCCGGCGATGATGCGTCGGCGGATGCGTTCCGCGATGGGGAGCTGGCTCTCGTCGCCGGCCGCCTCTGCCTGCTTGCCTGATTTTTTATCGAAATGATTGATGAAATCGAAGAGCGGATTCTCGCCACGGTTGTATATGAGATCACGGCAGTGTTCGAGATCCTCCGGATCGATCTGGTACAACGGGAGGATCTTTTTGACGTTGACGATGGCCAGATCGAGTCCCGCCTCGACCGCTTCGGCGAGGAAGACCGAGTTGAGGATTTCGCGGGCATGGGGGGCGAGGCCGAAAGATATGTTGCTGACCCCGAGCAGGGTGAAGACACCGGGCAGTTCTGCCTTGACGCGGCGGATGCCCTCAAGGGTGGCGATGCCGGCGGTTTTGAGGGAGGCATCGCCGCTGCCGAGAGTGAAAGTGAGGGTGTCAAAGATCAGATCCTGGGGTCGCAGGCCGTGACGGCCGACGGCGATGTCATAGAGACGACGGGCCACGGCTAGCTTGCGTTCGACTTCAAGGGCCATGCCCTGTTCGTCGATGGTCAGGGCGATGAGCGCGGCGCCGTAGCGCCTGGCAAGACCGCAGATTTTATCGGCTCGTGCTTCACCTTCCTCGAGGTTGATGGAATTGATGACCGCACGGCCGCCATAGCGCTGCAAGGCCTCTTCGAGGACGCGGACGTCGGTGGAGTCGATGAAGAGCGGCAGCTGCACCCGGGCCGCAAAGCGGCTGACGGCCTCGCGCATATCCGCCATCTCGTCGCGACCGGTATAGGCGACGCAAAGGTCGACGCCGTGCGCGCCGGTCTGTTGCTGCTCTATGCCGATCGCGACCACGCCGTCCCAGTCGTTCGCCAGTAGGTAATCGCGAAAGAGCTTGCTGCCGTTGGTGTTGGCGCGTTCGCCGACGAAGAAAGGGGCGGGTTCCTGCCGCAGGGTGACGCTGGTGAAGAGGGATGAGATCGCGGCGGCTGGCTGCGGCTGGCGGGGATGGGGCACGACGCCGGCGAGCTCTGCAGCGAGGCGGCGTATGTAGGTTGGGGTGGTGCCGCAGCAGCCGCCGGCCAGTTGCACACCCTCCTGGCGCACCATCGCCGCCAGATGACGGACGAATTCCTCCTCACCCAGGGCATAGACCATCTCGCCATTCACATTCTCCGGCAGTCCGGCGTTGGGCTGGCAGAGCACGGCGCCGGGGAATTCTGCGGCGATCTGCTGGATGTACGGCCGCATCGCTTCGGGCCCCGTGGCGCAATTCAAACCGAGAATGTCAATCCCATAGGGGGCCAGGGCAGCGAGGACGGCACTGATCTCAGAACCGACCAGCAGGGTACCGGTGGTCTCGACCGTCACCGAGACCGCCAGGGGAAGGTCACAGCCGAGCGCTTGCATCGCATCGCGGCAGGCGAGCAGCGCCGTCTTGATCTGCAGCAGATCCTGGCAGGTTTCGATCAGCAGCAGATCGGCCCCGCCCTCGATCAGCCCAAGGGCCTGTTCCAGATAGCTGGCGTGCAGTTCGCTGAAACGGATCTGGCCGAGGGAGATGAGTTTGGTCCCCGGCCCGATCGAGCCGGCCACATAACGCAGCGGGCCCCCCGCTGCGGCGGCCGCCCGCCGCGCGATTTCAGCGGCAGCGCGGTTGATGGCGCGGGTCTCTTCCTCCAGGCCGTATTCCGCCAGGACGATACGGTTGGCGCCAAAGGTGTTGGTTTCGACCACATCGGATCCCGCTGCGAAATAAGCCGCATGGATGGCGGCGATCCGCTCCGGGGCCGTGAGATTGAGAATCTCGTTGCAGCCTGTTTTGCCAGCCCATTCCGCGTCACGGATTGGCATCCCCTGGATCTGCGTGCCCATGGCACCGTCGAACAGGAGCACCCGGGGCTGCTGCAATTGCTCACGAAAGGTCATCGCTCTCCCTTCTGCTGATGGAATAAATCCCATGAAACTACTAAAATAATGGCAGTTTTTCAAGCCCTTAGTGGGAGAATGATTGCAGGACAGGCGAAAAATAACTATATTTTCCTCTGTTTGAAAACGCTCACCCGGAAAGGAATGCAATGGCGAGAGACACGGAAACGACCAGCGGGGATAATCGCCGCTTTTCACGGCTGGTGGAGATCATGGCCCTGCTGCGCAGCGAGCAGGGCTGCCCCTGGGATCGCGAACAGACGCACGCCTCGCTGCGCCAGCATCTGCTCGAGGAGGCCTACGAGGTCATCGAGACCATTGATGAGGGACGCTATGAGGAACTGGCGGGCGAACTCGGGGATGTGTTGCTGCAGGTGGTCTTTCACGCGCAGATGGCTGCCGAAGCGGGTCTCTTCACCATTGAAGACGTGCTCGAGCATATCAATAACAAGCTCGAGCGTCGTCATCCCCACATTTTTGGCGACGCTGTCATCAAGACCGCGGCGGAGCAGACCGTGGCCTGGGAACAATCCAAGCTGGCCACGGAGGGCAAGAAGTCGGCCATCGATGGAGTGCCCAAAGAACTGCCGGCATTGATCCGCGCCTATCGCATCCAGAACAAGGCGGCGGCGGTGGGTTTTGACTGGCCGGACGCGGGGCCGGTCTGGGACAAGATCCGCGAGGAGGTAGGTGAACTCGAGGAGGCGGTCGGCACTGCCAGCGCCGGGCGAATCAGCGACGAACTCGGGGATTTGCTCTTCTCCATCGTCAATGTCTCCCGATTCCTCAAGGTCAATCCTGAGGATGCCTTGCGCGGCACCATCGAGAAATTTTCCCGGCGATTTCACGCCGTGGAGGAGGAGTTGCACCGCCAGGGGCGGCGCATCGAGGATTCGAGCCTGACGGAAATGGACCGGATCTGGGACGAGGTCAAGCGGGAGGAGCGCTCCTAAAACAGGCCGCGCAGGGCTTCCCAGGACTCCTGCAATCCCTGCGAGAGCACCTTGGTGTGGCCGGTGACCGGCATGAAATTGGTGTCGCCATTCCAGCGCGGGACGATATGAAAATGGAGGTGCTCATCGATCCCCGCCCCCGCAACCTGGCCCAAATTCATCCCGATATTAAAGCCCTGAGGATGCATCTGCGCCCCCAGGACCTCGGTACAGCGGCCGAGCAGGGTCATCATCTCGAGCCGTTCTGATTCGGTCAGTCCGGCCAGATCGGCGGTATGACGGTAGGGGACGACCATGAGATGGCCGTTGTTGTAGGGATAAAAGTTCATGATGACGAAGCAGGAGGCACCGCGATGCAAGATCAGGTTCTCGCGGTCGCGCGCTTCGAGGGGTTTATCGCAAAAGATGCACCCCTCCGGTTTTTCCTGCAGGATATATTCCATGCGCCACGGCGCCCACAGCTTGTTCATACGCTCTCCTTTGCAATAAAAAGCCCTCCCCTGCGAACCAGCGGGAGGGCGTGTTGGTTGCGACCGTCCGCTTAATGCGCGGCGGCTTTTTCCGCCTGGGCTTCTGCGATGACCTTGGCCTCGACCTCTTTGGGCATCGGATCGTAGTGCGAGAATTTGCGCGTATACGAGGCGCGCCCTTGGGTCAAAGAGCGCAGGGTGCTGCTGTAGTTATGCAGTTCTGCGAGGGGAATCTTGGCCTTGACCACTTGGAAGCGGCCGATCGATTCCATGCCCATGATGCGGCCGCGGCGGCTGTTGAGGTCGCCCATGATGTCGCCCATATTCTCCTCGGGGCACTTGACCTCGATGTCGTAGATCGGCTCGAGCAGGATCGGCTTGGCCGACTGGACGCACATCTTGAATACCTCACGGCCGGCGATCTGGAAAGCGATGTCCTTCGAATCGACCGGGTGCTCCTTGCCGTCGTAGACGATGGCCTTGACATCGACGATGCGATAGCCGGCGATCGCGCCCTCCTCGAGGATCTGGCGGACACCCTTTTCGATAGAGGGGATAAACGGACCGGAGATGGAGCCGCCGACGATCTGGGATTCGAATTCGAATCCGGCACCGCGGGGCAGGGGCTCGATGCGCATCCAGACCTCGGCGAACTGGCCGGCGCCGCCTGTCTGCTTCTTGTGACGGTACTTCTCATCCGCCTTGCCCGTGATCGTCTCCCGGTAGGGGATCCGCGGCTTCTTCTGTTCCACCTCGACGCCATAGCGCTCCTTGAGGCGGTTGACGATCACGGCCAGATGGATCTCGCCCTGCCCGGAAAGGACCGTCTGCTTGAGTTCGGGATTGATTTCGATGGTGAAGCTTGGATCGGTCTCATTGAGGGTATGCAAGCCGCTCGAGATCTTGTCCTCATCGCCCTTGCTTTTCGGTGTCACCGCCACCTGGACCACCGGCTCGGGGAAGATCACCGCCGGGAACACTACCGGCTTCTTGCGGTCGGCCAGGGTGTTGTTGGTATGGGTGTTACGCAGCTTGACCAGGGCGGCGATATCGCCGGCGATGAGGGTGCCCATTTCCTTGCGGTTGCGGCCGTTGAGTTCGTAGATCTGGCCGATCTTTTCGGTGACGTTGTTGGAGGTATTGAGCACCTCGTCGCCCGATTTGATCTGGCCGGAGTAGACGCGGATGAGCGAGAGCTCGCCGACATGCATCTCGGAGAGGGTTTTGAAAATCAAGCCGCTGAAGGGAGCCTTGACATCCGTGGCCACCTCGACCGCGGTTCCGCCGGCATCGACAGCTGCGACGGCCGGCCGGTCGCTTGGAGCGGGACCGTAATCTGCGATGAAATCGAGCAGTGGGATGCTGCCGATGTTGCGATTCGCCGCACCGCAGAGCACCGGATAGATCGACGCGTTGCGGATGCCGGCGCGAAGGCCCCGGGTGATCTCCTCGGCTGTCAGCTCGCCGGCATCGAAGTACTTTTCGAGAATGGCGTCATCTGCCTCGGCTATCTTTTCAATCAGGGCATTGCGCATCTCATCGGCACGGCCTTTGAGGTCGGCAGGGATCTCTTCAATCTTGTATTTACCGCTGCCATCCGTCTGAAAGGTCAGCTTTTTCATCGTCAGCAGGTCGATGACGGCATCGAACCCCTCGCCCTCACTGGCGGGGAACTGCACCGGGATCACACTGAAACCATAGGCCTCCTGGGTCTCGGCGACCACCTTGCTGAAATCGGCGTGCTCCTTGTCGAGACGGTTGACGAAGAAAAGACGCGGCGATTTGTTCTTTTCGAGAACCTCCCAGGCCATATCGGTGCCGACCTCGATGCCGGAAACGCCGTTCAGCAAGACCACAGCCAGATCGGTAACGCGGATGCCACAGTACACCTCGCCGATGAAATCGGGGTACCCCGGGAGATCGAGGAGATTGAACTTGCACTTCTTCCAGTCGATGGTCATCAGGGCTGCACTGATGGATATCTTGCGATCGATTTCATCCTGGCGATAATCCGAGGTGGTGGTGCCGTCGTCGATGGTACCGAGACGCGTGACGGCGCCGGCGGCGAAAAGCATGCCTTCAACCAGTGTTGTTTTGCCTGTCGATTGGTGTGAGACCAGGCCGACATTGCGGATATCATTGGGGCCGTAATCTTTCACGATGGTTCTCCTTTTATTTGCCCTGCCAGAGGCAGGGGGCGGTCTGTTTATAATGAAATGAACTATTGTTTGCCATGGGCAGCCTCGCTGCGCAATTTGTTTTTCAGGATCCTTCCCGTCGTAGTCTTGGGCAGTGCACTCACAAATTCGATATACCGGGGGGTCTTGTAAACCGGTAGATACTCCCGGCACCAGGTTATGAGCTCATCGCGGCTGAGGGTCACGCCGGGACGCAGCACCAGAACGGCCTTGACCTCCTGGCCTTGCGTTGGGTCGGGGATGCCCACCACCGCCGCTTCAGCGATCGCCGGATGGCGGGCGAGGATCTCCTCGACCTCGAAGGAAAAGATCTGGAATCCTCCCTTAGTGATGATGTCCTCCTTGCGCTCCTGGACAAAGAGGTAGTGCTCGTCATCGAGGTAGCCGATATCCCCGGAGAAGAACCAATCGTCGCGCAGCCGCTGCAGGGTTCGGTCCGGTTTGTTGTGGTAGCCCTGCATCATGCTGGGGCTCTTGACCCAAATCTCGCCACTCTGGTGCGGGCGCAGCTGCACACCCTCTTCGTTGAGGATGCGCACCTCAACGCCGAGCAGGGGCAACCCGGAGGAGCCGGGCTTGCGTTCCCGGTTGATCCGGGCGGAGGTGACCAGAGGGCCGGCTTCGGTGAAACCGTAGGCCTCGAGCAGATGGCAATGGAAGTTGGCCTCAAAGGCCTCGACCACGCCGGGCTGCAATTGGGCACCGTAGCTCAGCGCGTATTTCAGGGTGGTCACCGGGGGATCGGGCGGCCCCAGTTGTGAGAGGATTTTGAACATGTCGGGCACCGCGGCCAGATAGGTGATCCGGTGATCGCGCAGGGCGGCGACCACCTCGGCGGCGACGAAGCGCGGCTGCAGGACCAGCGTGGCGCCGGTATAAAAGGTGCCATGCATCACCAGGGTCTGCCCGAGGGGATGGAAGAGCGGCAGGACCGCCAGGATGCGGTCGTCAACCGTCATGCGGAACATCTCGGAATAGGTGGTGGCGCTGGCCACCAGGGCGGCATGCGTGAATTCCGCGCCCAGAGCCTCTTCAGCGCTGCCGGCGAGATAATTGATGACCGCCAGATCATCGGGGCTGCTCACGGGATCGTAACTCTGTTCTGGCGAGCGCGCGATCAATTGGGTGAGGGAGAGGGCCGAACGGGGCATGGTATCACCGAGGAGGAGCCAGAGGGTGCACTCACGCGCCTGGGTGAGGGCGGATTGCACCTGCGCCGTGAAGCCGGTCCAGGAGATGATGGCCCGGCAGCCGCTGTGTTGCAGGATGGCGGTGAGTTCCGCCTCCCGTGAGAGGATGTTAAGCGGGACGACGACAGCGCCGATGTGCAGCAAGGCATAATAGCTGATACAAAAATGGGAGACGTTGGGCAGATGAAGCGCCACGCGGTCGCCGCGCTGAATTCCGAGGCTCTGGAGCCCGGCGGCAAGACGGCAAACGGCTGAATAAAAGCGGCGATATTCAATTCTGTGACTGCCGAAAACCATGGCGCAGTTTTCTGGCATTTTATTTGCGACTTTAATCAGATGAGCATTGAGCGTTGACAAAAAATATACCTGTAATAAAATGATTATATTATTATTAAGATACTTCTTCAGGAAAGGCCGGAGGCCGCCGCCGTGTCAAAACCGGACAGGGGTGGTTCATCTCGGGCTTCCCTGATGCCCTTTCGCCTTTAATTATATCTGAAAAAATTACTTCTAAACTTTGAAAATGTCAAGAGAATTTTCTCTTGAGGCTTGTATAACTTAGATTTTTTCATTAACTTTACGCATGTCTCACCTCCGCCCGAAATCTCGAAGACTTCTTGCCGTCGGCATCACCCTGGCCGCAATCACGCTATGGATCGGCCCCGCTCGTCTGCTCCAGGCCGCCCAGCGCGCCTACAGCAAGATGATGATTCTCTCCATGGTCCTCGACAAGATTGAGCGGTTCTATGTAGATGATCATGATCCCGATGATCTCATCGACCATGCCATCACCGGAATTCTCAGCGCCCTCGATCCCCATTCGGTTTATCTCACCCCGGTGGAATTTGCCAACTACAAGGGAACTTACCAGGGCTATCAGGGGATCGGCCTGAAATACAACCGCCTGCCGGAAAAACTCTTGGTCGCCGCCGTCGTCCCGGGCGGTCCAGCCGCGGAGGCGGGCATCCGGCCCGGGGACAAGATCATGCGCATCAGCGGCCGCATGGCCCAGTACATCGACGACAAGGAGTTGCCGGCGCTGTTGCAGGAGCCGGTCGTCCGCCTCGATATCGAACGCGAAGGGGTGCGCGATCTGCTGCCTTTTGCCATCAGCAAGCGCGTCATTGTGCCGCAAACGATCAGCAGCGCCTTTATGCTCAACGATTCGGTCGCCTATTGTCATCTTGAGCGATTCATTCAGACCACCCCTGCTGAATTCGACCAGGCCTGGAGCCGGCTGCGCGGCGCCAAGCCCACCCATCTTATCCTCGATCTTCGCGACAACTTCGGCGGGGATCTTCAGGCCGGCATCAAGGTGGCCGACCGCTTTCTCGCCGCGGGCCAGTTGATCGCCTACACCACCGGCCGGGGCCCAGGGGCGAACATGGAATTTCGCGCGGGCGCGGAGGCTAAATTTCCCCCCCTGCCGATCATTGTTCTGATCAACGGCGGCTCGGCCAGCGACGCCGAGATCGTCGCTGGCGCCCTGCAGGATTGGGAACGCGCTCTCCTTATCGGCCGACCGAGCTATGGCAAGGCGCTGGTGCAGAGCGAATTCACCTTTCAGGACGGCTCCGCGTTGCTGCTGACAACCGCGCGTTTCTACACCCCGCTCGGCCGTTCGATGTCGCGCGCCGGTACCAGCACCACGGGCGCCAAAACCGCCTCGGACGGAACCGGGGCCGCCTTCGTGCGCACCGCGAGCGGCCGCTTGCTGCCGGCCAGCGGCTGCATTGCCCCCGATGTCGAGTTACCCGAGGATTCCGTGGATTACGCTCCGGCTCTGCGGCGCCTGCTGGCGGCCCAAGAAAATCCTCTAGCCATCTTCAGCGAAACCTTCGCGGCGGCCCACCCCGAACTGGCGCGAAACCGCAATGCCTACATTCGCGAGTTTCAGCCCTCCGAATCGCTGTTGCGTGATTTTCAGCAGGTGGCGCGCCAGGCCGGCGTCCATTTCACTCCGCAGGATCTCAACCGTAATCGCGACGCGGTGCGCTTTCTCCTCAAACGCGAAATCGCCGCCATGATCTGGGGAGAAGAGGGGCGCACCATGATCACCGTGCTCGAGGACAAGCAGGTGCAGAGTTGCGCCCGCTACTGGCATCGCGCCCGCTCGCTCGTCCGTCGCTGAGGCGCGCCGGATCCCCTTATACCCGCTTCCGTCCCGGCTGGACTCCTTCTCCCCGCTGCGCCCGGGCCGCAGAATCACAAAAAATAGCTTGACATAGTCTTGTGGAAATTGTATGTTTACTGGTCGGTTTCCGGCCAGTCTTTACTCCGGCGGCGGGAAAGGCCTGCCTCACTGTTTCCGACAGGCCACAGGGCGGGGTGGTGTGGAACTCCCGCGAGGGAGCGTGTCGGCGGCCACAGCAACGCCCAAGGAATGTTTTGCTTTCACGATGAGGTTTTGCCTGGACAATGCTGTGGACCCACTGAATCGTGTTAACAGGCCGCTGATCCTGGTTGTCGATGACCTCCCGGTCAACATCCAGCTGATTCAAAACTACCTTTCCGCTGTGGGCTATGACACCATGGCGGCCACCAACGGCGAAGAGGCCCTGTCGCGCATCCATGAACGGTTGCCCGATCTCATTCTGCTCGACGTCATGATGCCGAGGATGGATGGCTTTGAAACCTGCAGGCGCCTCAAGAGCAACCTCTCCACCCAATACATACCCGTGATCATGGTCACGGCGCTCAACGAGCTGGATGACAAGATTCGTGGCATCGAGGCCGGGGCGGATGATTTCATCAGCAAGCCCTTCAACCGGCTCGAGCTGCTCGCCCGGGTCAAATCGCTGCTGCGCGTCAAGACCCTGCACGATCAGCTCCAGGTCAAGATCCGCCAGCTCGAGCAGATGAAGGAACAGCTGCGTGCTCTGGCGGTCACCGACGGCTTGACCGGAGTCTATAACTACCGTTACTTCAGACAATACCTCACGCAGGAAATCCGCCGGGCCGAGCGGCACCAGCTCCACGTCTCCCTGGCGATGCTGGATATCGATTTTTTCAAGCGGTTCAATGATGCCCATGGCCATCTGGCCGGCGACGAGGTGCTCCGCATCGTCGCACGGCTGATGAAAAGCCATACGCGTGCCATCGATGTGGTGGCCCGATACGGCGGCGAAGAATTCGCCTTGATTCTGCCCGAGACCAACAAGGCCCAGGCCCGGATCGTGGCGGAAAAGGTGCGCCGCCTGGTGGAGAATTTCCCCTTCCCGCAAAAAAACAGCAAGGAGCAGGCGCATCTCACGGTCAGCGTCGGCGTGGCCGCCTACACCGAGGATGCCAGGACGGCGGATACCCTGATTCATATCGCGGACCAGCGCCTCTATCGCGCCAAATCGGAAGGACGGAATTGTGTTGTGGATCAGTAATGGGAGACTGCATCAGTGAGCAACTGGATCGCGCTACAACTCAAGAGCAAACTCTTCCGCAAGCTCTTTCTTTACACCTTCACCACCGCCATGCTGCCGCTGGTCCTGATGGGTTTTTACTGGCTGCGGTGGACCGATGGGGGCAGCGCCGTACTCTTCCCCGGGTTCTTCAGCGTCATCGTCCTCGCCTTGCTCCTGGCCGGTATTGTCGCCTTTTTCCTCTCACGCAACATCACCCTGCCGATCTCCGATCTGGCCAAGAGCGCCACGGAGATCGCCCGCGGCAATTTTTCCCACGAGATCAAGGTGCTCTCGAATGATGAAATCGGCCGTCTTGCCCGCCTTTTCAATTACATGACCACCGAACTGCGCCGCCTCGACAACATGAACCTAGCCCAGATCATCGCGGAACGCAACAAGACCCAGACCATCATCAAGAACATCGCCGATGGCGTCGTCGTCACCGATCCCCGCGGCAATATCCTGCTGCTCAACGCCTCTGCCGAACGCTGGCTCGGCCTGCGTGAACGCGATGCCCTGCAACAACCCCTCGAAAATTTCATCAGCGAGGAGAAGATGCTGCAGCTTCTGGCCGATGCCGGCGAGAACAAACTGAGCGCCCTGCCGCCGCTCGAGATCACTCTGCGGCCGTCGGGCGAATGGAAGCCGCGGATTTTTCAGGCCCATGCCGCGCGCGTGCTCCAGGAGGATGGCGAACTCATCGGCATCGTCACCATCCTCAGCGACATCACGCAGCAAAAAGAGATCGACAAGATGAAGACCGAACTGGTCTCGATGGTGGCACACGAGCTCCGCTCCCCGCTCACCAGCATCTCCGGCTTCAGCGAACTGCTCCTCGATCCCGAACTGAGCCGCGAACAGCAGGAAGAATATGCCGGAATCATCCTCAAGGAATCCAACCGCCTCGGCGAACTGATCAATAAATTTCTCGATATCTCCCGCATCGAATCGGGACGGATTCAGCCCAAGAAGAGCCCCATCGATCTAGCCGAAACGGTGCAAATGGTCGTCGGCAATAACTCCTACCTGGCCGCCAAGAAGAACATCGAGGTGGAGGTGCACCCTCCGGACGAGCCTGCGGAGATTCTGGCCGACAGCGGCATGATGGAGCAGGTTTTTCTCAACCTCCTCTCCAATGCGATCAAATACAGTCCGGAAAATACCCGTATCACCCTCCTGCTGCGTCAGAACGAGAAGGAGGTCATCACCGAGGTACACGATCAGGGCTACGGCATCCCCCGCAATGCCCTTGGCAAGATATTCGACAAGTTCTTCCGTGTCACCGAGCATGAAGCGGTGCGCGCGAACACGGGAACCGGGCTGGGGCTGGCCCTGGTCAAACAGATTGTCGAACTGCATGGCGGCCGGATTACCGTCGAGAGTGAAATCGGCAAGGGCTCGGTCTTCACCGTCTACCTGCCCAAGGCCCAGCCGGGCCATGCCGACGGCGCGGCGCCGGAAGAAGACACCGAAAATATGATCCGCTGACACAAGAACGGAACGACCTCTGGGAGGCTAGGACGATGAAAAAGGGCACAGTGCTGATGGTGGATGATAACCTGGATATGCTGCTGATCGGACAGCGCATTTTCACCAAGGCCGGATTTGAGTACCTGTCGGCGCGCAGCGGCCAGGAGGGACTGAACAAAATGTCAGGCGAGGAGGTGGACCTGGTGATCCTCGATTATATGCTCCCCGACCTCACGGGCCAGCAGTTCCTCCAGGCGCTGGGTGGGGAGCCGGCCTGTGCCACGCTCCGCTCGATCCCCGTCATTGTGCTGACCGCGCGGACCGACTATCTCGAGGAACTGGATCCCTATTATGCCGCCAATCTGCGCGCCATCCTCACCAAGCCGTTCGGGCACCGTGAGCTGGTGAATGTGGTTGACAACACCCTCCGGCTCGAAAAGAGTCTCAAGAGTTTGCGGCAAAGCGCTGCTGCAACTCCGGCCGCCGCTGCTGTAGAAGCCCCCCTGCCCGCCGCCGCGGCTCCGGCACCGCGCTGGGCCGATGATCTGCGCATTGCTGCCAACACCATCGCCAGGCTGGTGGCAGAATTGCGCCAGGAACTGCCCGCAGGTCTCAGCGAACAGCAGCACCTCGACCTGGATGCGGTGCTGACCAGCAGCCGGCGACTGGTGCGGCTGATCGAAGAACACTTTCCCGCCAGCGAACTCTTCACCGAGACGACACTGACAACCTGACGACCCGCAATCCCGAGGCTGGAGCGATGCAATTCGACTATGAGGAACTGATTGAGAGCGTGCAGGACATGGTCTTCGCCGTGAGCCGGCCCGGCAGGCTGATCTACTGCAACCGCCAGTTTGCGGCCTTCGCCGGCCGCACCAAGAGCGGACTGCGCGCTTTCCCGCTCATCGAGCTGGTGCATCCGCAGGACCGTCCGCGGGTTCAGCATATCCTGCACGAAACCTGCCGCGGTGCGGTGCGCAGTTTTGAAGCGCGCTTTCTCTCCCGGGACGGGGTGCCCTTTTACTTTTCCACTAACATGACCCCCATCATCGAAAATGGTCATGTGACGGGTGCAGTGGGCATCTCGCGCGACATCAACGAACGCATCATGCTCGAACAGCAGATCACCGGGCTGAAAAATTTTCAGGAGAGTATCCTCAAGAGCATGCAGGCGGGGCTGATCACGGTCGACCTCGAGGGCCGGATCACCTCGTTCAATGCCGGAGCCGAGGAGGTACTCAAAATCAGCGCCCGCGAAGCGCTCGGACTGCCGCTGGCGCAGATCGTCGGCGAGGAGGCCGCTCGGACCTTTCTCCAGCAGGCACCGCGCGGTGATTTCCCCACCAACCGCGAGATGCCCCTTAAAACCCGCGCCGGCCATGAAACCGACATCGGTTTCACGGTCACGCCGCTGCTCGACGACAGCGGCGCCCATACTGGCTCCATCCTCAGCTTCAAGGATATCTCGGCGATCAAGCGCATGCAGGCGGAGGTGATGCGCATGGACCGTCTTGCCTCCCTCGGGGTGCTTGCCTCCGGCATCGCCCACGAGATCAAGAATCCCCTGGCGGGCATCAAGGCGATGGCGCAGACCCTCCAGCAGGATGTGCTGCCGCGCGAAGAGAGCTTTGACTATCTCGAGCGCATCGTCCGGCAGGTCAACCGCCTCGACGCCCTGCTCAAGACCTTTTTTGACTACGCGCGGCCGCGGCCGCCACAGCGCAAGCGCCACCGCATCCAGGATATTCTGCATGAGGTGATGACGCTGGTCGACAAACGGCTGCAGGAGCATGAGATCCGCTTCGACTCGCGCATTCCGGCCGAGACGCCGCCCATATTCGCCGACTTTCACCAGATCCAGCAAGTGCTTCTCAACCTGATTATCAATGCCATCGATGCCATGGAGGATGGGGGCGAACTGGTGATTCAGGCGCAACCCCGCAACTTCGCCCCGGCGCCCTATCCCGCCGCCACCGGCGCGCCCGCGCGCGGGGGAGTGGAGATCTCCGTGACGGACACCGGCGTGGGCATTCCGGAAGAAAACCTTGAGGTCATCTTCGATCCCTTTTATACCACCAAGGCGCAAGGGACCGGCCTCGGCCTTTCGATCGTCTATCGCATCATCGCCGCCCATGATGGGGAGATCACCGTCACCAGCCGGGTCGGAGCAGGGACCACATTTCGCGTACTACTGCCTACGGAGGAGGAGAAAAGATGAAGGCGAGTATTCTCGTCGTCGAGGATAATGAGGATCTGTGTAAAACCATCGCCGACGTGATGAAGCATGAGGGCTACGCCGTCAAAACCGCAGCGAGCGGGGAGGAGGCGATCACCCGCATCGAAAAGGGATTGATCGATTTGGTGCTGCTGGACATCAAACTCCCCAAGAAGAGCGGGTTGGAGGTGCTGGCGCGCATCCGCGAGCTGCAGCCAGAGCTGCTGGTGATCATGATCACCGCCCTGACCGACGCCCGTCCCGCCGTCGAGGCCCTGAAATCGGGGGCCTACGATTATCTGCTCAAGCCCTTCGAACTTGACGAGCTCAAGCTGGTGGTAGCCAAGGCGCTCGAGACGCATCGCCTCAAGCTCGAGGTCGCGCGCCTCAAGGAGCAGCAGCGCCGCCGGGCTCCGGAATCGGGCCTCTACGGCGAGAGCGCCGCCATCCAAGAGGTGCTCAACCTGGTCAAGATCATCGCTGAAACCCCGCGCACATCGGTGCTGCTGGAGGGCGAGAGCGGCACCGGCAAGGAACTGGTCGCCGATGCCATCCATGCAGCCAGCGCCCGCGCCGACAAGCCGATCATCAAGATCAACTGTGCCGCCATCCCGGAAAACCTACTCGAGAGCGAACTCTTCGGCTATGAAAAGGGAGCCTTCACCGACGCCAAGGGGACCAAGCGCGGACTCTTCGAACTGGCCCACGGCGGCACCATCTTCCTCGACGAAATCTCAAGCATGAAGCTGTCGCTGCAGCCCAAACTGCTGCGGGTCCTTGAGAGCAGCACCTTCCGCCGCATCGGCGGGACCACCGACATCACGGTCGATGTGCGCGTCATCGCCGCAACCAACCAGAATCTCGAATCCTGCGTCCGCGACGGGCTGTTCCGCGAGGATCTCCTCTACCGCCTCAAGGTGATGGTGATCCAACTCCCGCCCCTGCGCGACCATGCCGAGGATATCCTCCCCATGGCCAAGCTCTTTGTCGAACAGAACAACCGCGAGTTCAACCGGTCGATCAAGGGGATCTCGGCCGAGGCGGCGGAGATGATGCTGCGCTACCCCTGGCCCGGCAATGTGCGCGAACTCAAGAACGTCCTCGAACGCGCCGTGATCCTCTGCAAGCGCGACGAGATCACCCCGGAGCTGCTTCATCTTGAACCGATCGAGGTTCCCGCCGCCACGTCCCAGACGGCGCTGCCGGTCCGGAACTCCGCTGCTGCTGGCGGCGATGCGGAGACCCTGGCGGAGATTGAGCGCCAGCACGTCCTGCGCACCCTGGAGAAGTACCATAACAACAAATCCCGGACCGCCAAGATGCTCAACATCTCGCGATCCACTCTGCGGGAAAAACTCAAGGAATACGGACTCGAATAGAGGGTCAGCGTACGTTGCCCTTGAAGGGGCGCTCCCGGTTGAAATCGGGAAGGAAGGGGTCCTCCGCCTCGACCGGGCCCTCCAGCGGCTGCACGAACAGGTTTCGGAAGCCCAAATCAAGCGCATGCTCGTAGACGCGGTAAAACTCCTCGTGCCGTAGCGGGCGGTTCAGTTCCGCCTGCCGCACCATCCGCGCCGGGCGGTACTGGGACATCAGACTCAGCGGCAAATCGCGGCCGAATTCGGTGAAGAGGGTGGAGAGGGCGTCTATGGAGTTGGTCACCTGACCAGGCAGGACGAGATGGCGGACCAGGACGCCGCGGCTGGCGAGGGGCTTGGCCGCGGTAAAATGGTCGAGAAAACCCTTCTGCCGCACCATCTCGCAGAGGGCATCCAGGGCGACCAGGGGGTAATCGCGACATCGCGAGAGGGCATGCGCCAGATCGGCATTGCTGTATTTATAGTCCGGCAGATAAATATCCACGCTGGTTTCGGCCCACCGCAACATCTCCACCTTTTGATATCCGGAGCTGTTATAGACGACAGGGCGATCGAATCCCTGGCCGCGCAGTCGCTCGACCAGATCGAGGATGTGCGGCAAAAAGTGATCCGGCGTCACCAGATTGAGGTTATGGATTTTTTGCTGCCGCACCAGTTCGAGTATGCGCGTCGCGATCTGCTCGACGCCGACGATGGCGCCGAGATGCAGGCCGGAGATTTGAAAGTTCTGGCAAAAGGTGCAGAGCAGGGAGCAGCCGCTGAGAAAGAGGGTTCCGGAACCACAGCTGCCGCTGAGGGGGGGTTCTTCACCGAAGTGGGCTTCGAGTGAGGCGACGCGCAGCTCGGCTGATTCGCCGCAAATCCCCACTTTGCCGGCGCTCCGGTCCACTCCGCATTCGCGCGGGCAGAGGGCGCAGTGCTGGTAGGCCACATAGGGATCTGCCGGAATCATGCCGTCTCCCTCATTGCGGCGCCGCGAAAGTCAGATCGATGGTCACAATCTCGGGCCGGTTGCCGAGTCGCAGAGGCGGACCCCAGGTACCGGCGCCGCAAGAGACGTAGTACTGGGTTCGACCTTTGCGCAGGTAACCCCAGCTCATCTCATAGATCCCTTTGGTGATATACTGGAAGGGGAAAATCTGGCCGTGATGGGTGTGGCCGGAGAGCTGGAGATCGATGCCCTGCGCTTCGGCTTCATCGAGGTGGAAGGGTTGATGGTCAAGGAGGATCAGCGGCTGATTTTTATCGGCTTTTAGGACCAGTTCGCCGAGCACAAGACGTTGGCGTCCGAAGGCGTGGCCCTGGCGGTCGTCACGGCCGATAAGCCAGACTGCATCCGCCGCCTTGACGACACTGTCGCGGAGCACGATAATCCCGGCGCTGCGCATATAGTTGAGAGCATGGTTGATGCCGCTGAAATACTCATGATTGCCGGGGATGGCATAGACGCCATGCCGCGCCGAGAGCTGCTGCAGCACTTCGGCCATGTTTTGTTTGGAGAGGGAGAGTACATCCTCGTCGAACAGGTCGCCGCCGAGGAGGATGAGATCGGGTGTCTGGGCGTTGATCAGCGAGACGATCTGCTGCATCCGCGAGTTGTGGATCATCGTGCCGAGATGGATATCAGTGGCGAGGACCAGACGCAGCCGGTGGACGGGTGCCGGTTTGGCGATTTCGAGGCTCAGATGCCGGACGCGCGGATGGCGTGCATTCACCGCTCCGGCTGTGGTCAGTACGGCGATGAGGACGAAGGTCAGCCAGAAAAACTTCAGGCTGGCCGGCGTATGACTGCCCCGCCAAGATGCCGGCATGAAGGCAAGGAAATGGTCGGCAAGCCGGATGAGATCGATGGCCAGGAGGGCCACCAGGGTCAGAACGAGCATGCCGGTATAATAGGCGCCGATATGGACAAGCAGATTGCCGAGCCAAGGGCTGGGGCTGCGCTCCAGCCAGCGACCCATAGGATAGGCGGCCGCGAGCAAGACAATGAGGAGGGTGAAGAGGCCTCGCGACCAGCTTTGCGCTGGCAGGGCCTGCAAACCGCGGCGGATAAGATAATAATTCATCAGGGCATAGAGCCCCAAAGCGATGGAGATGAAGAGGATAAAGCCGCTGTGTTTCATCTTTTGCAGCACTCCGATCAAATTAATTTCCGCAAATTTACGATTTTTTGCATATAAAACAAAAGGGAATCCTCGATCCAGACTGCACAGCCATAAAAGGCTTGATTCTTTGGTGAATTTTATCTAATTTCAGTAAATTGATTTTCTTACCTTGGGCACATGATGATGAGACGCCAGAATCTGGTTATTCTATTGCTGCTCCTATGCGTCGTCGTTGGGCGCGCCGGCATGCCGGTCTCCGGTTCGCAGGAGGCGCTGGTACAGATCCGCAATGATCTTGATTATATCTTTTCCGATCCCTCCTTTAGTGCAGCGCACTGGGGGGTCGCGATCCAGTCGGCACAGACCGGGGAGTACTTTTACCTGCGCAACGAGAACAAGGCCTTCATGCCGGCCTCGAACATGAAACTTTTCACCACCGCCGCGGCCCTGCTCGGCCTAGGCAGCGAATACCGTTTCGTGACGCGGCTGGTGGCGCACGGGCTGATCACCACCGATGGGGTGCTCGAGGGGGATCTGATCATCCGTGGTTGCGGCGATCCCTCGATCAGCGGGCGCTGGGAGAATGACAAGATCACCGCGGTCTTTGAGCGCTGGGCGGACAGTTTACGGGTCCGTAAAATCACCACCATCGCCGGCAAGGTCATAGGCGATGGAAGATATTTCACCGACAGCCGAATCGGCTCCGGTTGGGCCTGGGACGACCTGACCGATTATTATTCGGCGCAAATCAGCGCCCTGACCTTCAATGACAACTGCGTCGACATCGTCTTCAATCCCGGCGATTCCCTGGGCGCTCTGGCGCGCTATGCGCTTTATCCGAACACGGCCTATGTCCAGATCGTGAGCCGGGTCCGGACCGACCAACGCACCCGGCTCTCCTTCTGGCGCGATCCGGGCAGCAACAAGATTTTTTGCGACGGCACGATCGGCCTGAAGACCAAAGATCGCCGCGACTGGATCACAGTGGAAAATCCGGCGAAGTATGCCGCCACGGTGCTGCGCGAGATTCTGCTCAGTCGCGGGATTCGCGTCCTGGAAGAGGCCTTCGAAATCGAGGAGCTGCCGGGCTATCTGCCGATCGAATACAAAACCGTGCAGCTGGCTTCGCACACCTCGCCGCCGCTGAGCGAAATCGTCCGCGAGGTTAACAAGAACAGCAATAACCTCTTCGCCGAGCTGTTGCTACGCACTGTTGGACGCGAGCTGATGCAAGATGGCAGCGCCGCAGGCGGAGAGAAGGCGGCGAAGCAGCTTTTCGAGGCGGCCGGGATCACGCCGGACATGTTCTACGCCGCCGACGGCTCCGGGCTCTCGCGGCAGGATCTGGTTTCGCCGATGAGTGTGATCCGGCTGCTGCGCTACATGCATGAGCAAACCGCGGGTCAGTCTTTCTTTGACAGTCTGCCGGTCGCCGGCGTGGACGGCACCCTGAAGGGGCGGATGCGCGGCACCGCTGCGAAGGGTACGGTGCATGCCAAAACCGGATTCATCGGCCGGGTGCGGGCTCTTTCAGGCTATGTGACCACGAAGGATAATGAACTGCTGGTCTTTTCCATGATTGTCAATAATTACAGCGTTCCCACGGGCACCGCGAACCATCTCCAGGATCTGGTTTGCGAGCGCCTGGCCAATTTTACCCGGAAATGAGGGCTTGCGGAGCGCCGGGTATCGGGATCGATTCGCAGGGACTGCACGTGCACACAGATGCCCTGGTGATGGCGGCCCGGGAGCGCAACAGGCGAGAGGGATGATGGGTAGTGGACTGCGACATATAACGCGCTGGTTTGGATCGGCCCCACTGAGGGTCAAGTTGATCCTGACCATCGGACTCCTCTTCATTGGTCTGATGTCGATCCTGAGCTTTGTCGTGATCCAGCAGGGCAAGAGCATCCTCAACGAGCGTCTGGCCGAGACCTGTACCATGGTGATGCGTCATGTCTCGGTGGCGATCAAGGATGATCTGCTCCTCTATTACCGCACGGATATGAATCCCAACAGCAGTTCGTTGCAACTGGGGCATATTCGCGAATCGATCCTCTCGGTCTATAACGAGAATATCGCCGGTTTGGCTTACGTCGGCGTCATCGACCGCACTGGCATGATCCTCGCCCACACCAATACGGAGCGGCTCTATCGCAAGCTGGCGCCGGCGGACAGCAGCTGGCTGCTTGCGCTCGAGACCACCATGGTGCGGGAACGCGGTGAAAATATCGAGTACATCCATCCGATGTTCACCCGCCGCGAAAATGCCGGAGACCGGCGGATCTTTCTCGGGATCGCCGTGCTCGGCTTCACCAAAGATATCGTCATGCATCCGATCCAGCGGGTGACACGGGCGATCCTCTCGGCGACGGCGCTGATTATCATCGTCTCGATCGTCATAATTTTTATCATCGCGCGGCGGATGACCGCGCAGATCGAGATGCTCGGGAGCGGCTTGCGCCAGGTGAGCAGCGGCAATCTCGGCGTGCAGATCCCGGTGCTTGCGGCCGATGAGCTTGGCCGGCTGACCATGGAGTTCAACGCGATGATCGTGCAACTGCGCGAAAAACTGCAGATGCAAAAATTCGTCTCCAAGCTGACGTTACAGATGATCCGCTCCAGCGCCAATGGCGAGGTCCGCTCCACCTCGGCGGGCCAGCGCCGGGTGATCACCGTGCTTTTTTCCGACATCCGCAGTTTTTCGGCGATGACCGAGCGGCTCGGGGCTGAGGAGACCATCAAGCTGATCAATATCTATCTCGACCTGCAAGCCCGTATCGTTGAGGAGAACAACGGCATCGTTGATAAGTTCATGGGCGATCAGGTGATGGCCATCTTCCTCGGCGAACGGCAGGCGGATACCGCAATTCACGCGGCAGTCGAAATCCAACGCTCGATCCGCGAGCTGAATCTGCGGCGTAGCCGCAATGGCGAGGTGACGCTGCAGGTGGGCTGCGGTCTGCACATCGGTGAGGCCATCCTGGGGCACATGGGCTCGCAGGACCGTCTCGATTACACGGTGATCGGCGAGGTTGTCAATCTGGGTTCGCGGCTCTGTGCCCTGGCCAAACCGGGGCAGATCATTGTGCCCGGGGAGATGGTGGGACAGCTCAACGGCGAGTATCCCACCCTCCATCTCGACCATGTCCAGGTCAAGGGGCGCACCCAGCCTGTTGAGATCTATGAAGTAGATTATGACCGATCGATGATCGTTTAGGCAGATCCGGATGAGGATTCTCCTGCGAATAACCGTCCTGGCCCTGGCTGTTGGAGTGAGTTCGCCTTCCTGCCTTTTCCCCCGCTCGATTCCATCCTATCAACCCGGTGTGCGGCCGCTGCTACAAGGGGCGCAAGGCACGCTCGGCCTCAGCGACCTCTCTGCCCTCTACTGGAATCCTGCAGGGCTGGCCCTCTTCCGCGGCATGCAGGGCTATCTCTCCTTCGCTGAATCCTTTCGCATCGAGTACGGCGGTTTTTCGGGTTTCTTCCCGGTGATCGGCACGGCCGCCGTGGCAGCAGGAAGACCGCCGTTATCTTCAGGAGGCAGTTTCACTTCAGCCGGTGTCGGGCACTCTTTCTTCAACCGTCTGCACACCGGCATCAGCCTGACCAACCACCCGGATGGCCGCACCAGCTATACCGCGCTGGGGCTTGGGGTGATCTGGCAGCCGCTCGATCTGGGTGGCCCCCAATCCCCGGCCTTGCCGCACTGGCTGGCTCCCCTCGCCGCTGGCGTTGCGCTCAGTAACCTCTCCCTGAATCCTTCTTCCGGTCCTCCATATCAAGGCTCAGCGGCTCTTTCCTATGCATTCACGGGGCTGGGCCCCCGCTTGAGCTACGGCTACAGCTGGCAAAACGGGGCGGGATGGCACCATCTTGGAGCCGCGTTCTCCCCGATCTCCTGGCTGACTCTGATGGCGGGGATGGCCGATTTCAGTAGTGACGGCATCGCCGCCGGGGTGAGCATCCATGCCGAAAACCTTCAGATCGATGCCGGATATGATTTTGGCGGCGAGAGCGGCAAGGTCGCCCTCGCCTTCGAGATTGGTCGTGCGCCCGCCGAGCGCTCCCGGCGCGCCCAGGAGAGGGCTACGCAGATGCTGCAGCAGGGCAATCAGCGCCAGGCGCTGCATTACGCCCAGCACGCCCTGGCGTACGATCCGGCGAACAACGAAGCCCGTGAGATTATCCACACCCTTTCGGGGCATATGCGCATTAAGGACAGCGCCGTCGATTCTCTGTTACAGCGCGCCCAGCGCGACCTGCAAAAAAAGTGGTACATCAGCGCTGCGGTGCAATACCAGAAGGTGCTCCGGATCGATCCGGAGCACCACTTCGCCCGCCTGGCCTTGCAGACGATCGCCCCGAATGTCGCCCAGAACGGCGAGCGCTGGTATCAAAACGGCCGGCAGCTCTTTGAACGGGGCGACCTCAAGCGCGCGCGCGAGGTCCTCGCATCGGTCCGCCAGGTCCTGCCGGATCATCCCGGGGTCAAGGAGTACCTCGATCGGATCGACGAGCAGATCGGACAAAAAGTGCAGGAATATTATTTCGCCGGTTTGGGCTATTATACCCAGAAAAAATATTACGATGCAGAGGAGCAGTTCCGCAAGGCGCTCAATCTGAATCCCGAATTCCGTGAGGCCTCCGAGTACGTGGAGCGCATTCTGGCGGAACGCAGAGAGAGCCAACAGGCGGTCGACCATCTGCTGCTTGAGGCGCGGAAGCGGGAGGAAGCCAGCGACTGGCTTAAAGCCCTGCAGCTCTACCGTCAGATCCTCGGAATCGAGCCCGATTTTGCTTATGCGCGCAAGCGCGAGACCGAGATGGAGAACAAGGTGACGGCGTACATCAATCAGCAGTATGCCAAGGCTGAGGCCGCCTTCAACAGCGGCGATAACGAGACTGCGCGTAAACTCTTCCGTGCGATCCTGGATATCCGTCCCGGCCATGCGGGTGCGCTGCGGTATCTTGAGAACCTGCAGCCGGCTACCGCGAACAAGGGACAGTATTTTCTGGATCTGAGTCGTCGCCATTTCGCCCAAGGCCGCTGGGAGGCCACACTCTCCGCTCTTGACTCGCTCAGCCGGTATGAGCCGGAAGCGGCGGAGATCGTGGAACTGCGCCGCAAATGTTACGCCAACCTGCCGGTTGACCGGCTGGTCCAGATCGGCCGGGCGCGGTATCAGGCGGCGCGCTATCTGGAGGCTTTGGAAATGGCGCGCGAAGCTCTGAAAAAGGAGCCTGGACGTCTGGACGCCCGGGATCTGGCCGAGCAGTGCGAAAACAGCGTCACGCGACTTGTGGATACCTATTTCAACCGCGGCCTCAATTATTATACGGAAGAGAAATACCGCGCCGCGATCGCCGAGTGGAACCGGGCGCTGCTGATCAATCCGGCGCACCAGGGTTCCATCGAATACAAGCGCCGTGCCCAGGAGCGGCTGGATGCCCTCAATCAGCTGCCGTGAGGCTACCTCCCCCTGTCCGGAAAAACGATGCGTGCACAGCGGCGCCGTTCAGCGTCGCGGGGGCCTTATCGTCTGCGTTTCCAACCGGATGGTCGTACGCATTGAAAGCGGCAGCAATCCGCTGGATATGGTCACGGAGTAGGCTGATGGCCCGGATGGATGCCCGCAAACATTCGCGTCTCGCTCTGCTGACCGCCGACGGCCTGGCCCTTTCCCTCTTCGAAAGCGTGATGCCCCGCCCCCTCCCGTGGATCAAACCGGGATTGTCCCGGATTGCAACCCTGGCGGCACTCTATCTGCACGGCTGACTGTCGATCTGGCCGCCAGGCTGTTCCTCCTTTTCACCGACCGCAGCGGTAGAGCATGGGGAACCTGACGCCCTCCCGACGGTTTAACCGGATGGAGATGCCGGCACAGCAACGCTCTTTTTTTCAGTTGTTATTTTGCCCGGCAAGATGTATTTTAGAATCTAAATCGTCGCCGCCGAAAACGGGATAGACCATGCGCCGAAATTGCGCCTTCCTCCTCATCGCCGTGACGCTGAATCTCCTCAGCGGGTGCGCCTATTACAACACCTTTTACAATGCGAAGCAGTTTTATCACGACGCCTCCAAGGAGCGCAAAAAGCGCGAGCGGGTCCAGGTCGTCGAACTCTCGCCGGAAGAAAAGGAGCAGGCGCGGCGTCAGGGTAATCTCAACACCGCCAGCCAGGGAAGCAAGCCTGGCGCGACAGAGATGCAGAATTACCAGAAGGCCATCGAAAAAGCCTCCAGCGTTCTCGAATATTATCCCAAAAGCCGCTGGGTCGATGATGCGCTGATCATGGTAGGTGAATGCTTCTTTTACCGCCAGGAGTATACCAAAGCGCAACGCAAATTCGAGGAGATTATCAGCCTCTATCCCCACAGTGAATTCGTCCCGCAAGCCGAAATCCTCCTTGGCAAAACCTTTCTCGCCCTGCGCGAGTTCGATGCCGCCGAGAAAAAATTTCGCGAGATCACCCTCAACGATCATTTTCCCAAGAGTATCAGGCAGCAAGCCGAGTACGAACTGGGCTCTCTCTACTTTGAAAAAGACAATTTTGAGGCGGCGGCTGAGGTCTATACACGCACAGCCAGGCAGTCGGATGATCGTCTGACCCGAGCCATGTCGCTCTACCGCCTGGGGGAGTGCAAGGTTCAGCTCAAGAGCTACAGCGAGGCGGTGCCCGTCTTCAGGCGCGCCGTGCAGGAAAGCCCGAACGAGGATTTCAAATCCCAGGCCTCCTACAAGCTCGGAGAATCCCAGATTCTGCTCAAAGAGTATGACGCGGCTATCCGCACTTTTTCTCTCCTGCTCGCCAAGGAACTGGAAGTAAAGCGAATCCCGATGATCAAGCTGATGTTGGCCAACAGCTACCGCTTTCGCGGCGATGAAGCGACCGCCGTCAAATGGTATAACAACATCCTCGAGGAACACAAGGGGACTGAAGCTTCGGCCCGCAGCTATTACAACCTGGCCGAAATCCAGGAGTACAGCAAGGGGGATTTTGTCAAGGCCAAGGAATTCTATGACCTAGTGCGCGGCGAACAGTCTGCATCGCTGATTGCCACCACCGCCAAGCTGCGTTCTGACAACATCAAGCGGATGCTCGAGCTGCAGCAGTCGATCAATGAGCTGCTGGGCATCGTGACGAGCAAGGATTCAACGGGTACGGCGGCCAAAGGGGAGAAGAAGGCGGATCTCGATGATGCGCCGATCGATCTTGGGTCGGAGGGGATGTGGATGAATTATGCCGGCCGCGGTCGGCGGCCGCCGCGGGATTACGACAGCGAGGATCCCGCGGCCCTGCTGGCGTCCACCGCAGGCTCCTCCGTCAAAAGCGAAGCCGATTCTCTCAAGGGGGATGCGGCCGTGCCAGACAGCCTGCGCAGCCTTAAGGCTCGGGAAGTGGCAGAAAAAAAGAAATCCGTCACGCTGGCCGAAAAACGCCTTGAACTGGCTGAGCTGCTGATGTTCAATTTTAATCACCCCGATTCTTCCATGAAGCTCTTCTTGCAGGTTGTCGAGAGCAAACCGGACAGCATCCTGACTGCCCGGGCGCTCTATTCGATCGGGTATATCATGTACGCGATCAAGCAGGATACGGTACAGGCCGACTCCCTCTTCCGCAGCTTGGTCTACCTCTATCCGAAATCACCGCATGCCGAAGGGGCCCGGCGGATCCTCGGCTGGCCGCTGCTGAGCGAGAAGGTGGATTCCGCCGGTGTGGCTTATCGCGAGGCCGAAAAGGCCTACTGGGACGGGAGGGACCTGACCCGGGCCCTCGCCCTCTATGATTCGATCACGGCAGCCTATCCGCACTCGCCCTATGCCATCAAGGCGGAATTCGGCAAGGGATGGCTCTACGAGCACGACCTGCACGACTATGACAAGGCGATTGCCACCTATAAGGAGATCATCGAAAAATATCCCGAGTCGGCTTATGGCAAGAATCTGAAAAACAAGCTCACGCGTCATGAACAGGCGATCAAGGCGATTGAGGAGCGCAAGAAGGCTGTCGCCGATTCGATCAAACTGGCGGCTGAACAGGCCCGGGCTGCGGCCGATTCTCTGAAAAAAGGCGTGGCGCCGGGCGGCAGCGTCCATGATGCAGTGGCCGATTCCACTACCGGCCCGGCCGCCCTTGATAACACCCTTACGGCACCGGCGCAAGGCGTGGTGCAGCCGGCGGGGGCGATCCCAGATACCGCCGCCGTGGATGCCGATCTTCGGCGTGAGCAGGAGATCGAAAAGCGGCGCGTTGCTCATCCTGCCAGCGACCGGCAGCCGGGTACGCCGCCGGCAGATCAGAAGCCGACGGATGCCAGCCCGCCTGCACCAAAGCCAAAAGCGAAACCGCTTCCGGTGGAATAGCCGCAAGGTGGCCCCCGGCGAAGAAGGAGAGCGATCGTGACTAAATCGATGCTGCAAGCACGGGTGATTGCGGTGAACGCGGCGGCGGCCGGGACGGTGCGGCTGACCCTCGAGGCACCCGACTGGGCAGCAGCGGCGCATGCGGGCCATTTTGTCAATATCCAGGTGCCACAGCGCTGCGATCTGCTGTGGCGGCGTCCTTTCAGCCTGCACCGCGCTGATCCCGTGCGCGGAACGATTGATCTGCTGATCGCTGCAGTCGGCCGCGGCAGCCAGGCCCTCGCCCGCTGTCAGACTGGCGACCGGCTCGATGCCATCGGCTTGCTCGGCAATACCTTCCCACTCGACCCGGCTGCACGCGAGATCATCATGGTTGCGGGCGGTATCGGCATCGCCCCCTTTGATCTGCTGCTGCAGGACGCTGCGGAGATCCGCTGCCGCAAAACCCTGTTTTACGGAACCCGCTGTGCGGAGGCCCTCTGCCGCAGCCCGCTCTGGCAGGAGCATGGCGTCGAGTTCCATCTCGCCACGGAGGATGGCAGTGCGGGATACCGGGGCCGGGTGCTGGAGCCGCTGCGTCGCTATCTGGAGAGTGACCAAGATCGTTCCGGTCGGATTCTCTATGGCTGCGGTCCGACGCCGATGCTGGCGGGACTGTGCGCGCTCGCCCTGGAAACCGGATTTCGGGGATTTATATCTGTGGAAAATCTCATGGCCTGCGGCTTTGGGGCCTGTGTCGGCTGCCCGGTTGAGCTGAGGGTGCCCCGCCCGGATGGGCAAAAGTATCTCCTGGCGTGCAAGGATGGTCCCGTCTTCCCAATCGAGGAGATTCTGCTCCATGATTGACCTCTCCGTCCGGATCGGCGGATTGCAGCTGGCCAATCCCATATTGACGGCCAGCGGGACCTTCGGCTATGGCAGCGAATTCGCCGACTTTATGGATCTGAACCAATTAGGCGGGATCGTCACCAAGACGATCACTCTCGAATCGCGCCCAGGCAATCCTGCGCCGCGAATTTGCGAGACGCCGGCGGGCATGCTCAATTCGATCGGCTTGCCGAACCTCGGAGTCGCCCGGTTCATCGAAGAAAAGTGGCCTTTCCTCTCCACCCTGCGTACCGCTGTAATCGTCAATGTTGCGGGCCGGAGCATGGACGATTTTGTCGCCGCCATTGAGGCGCTCGAGCCTGTGGCGGGCATTGCGGCGTACGAGTTGAACTACTCCTGTCCCAATGTGAAGGAGGGGGGGCTGGCATTCAGCAGCGAGGCACAGGTTGCGGCCAAGCTCACCCGGAAGATCCGCGGGGTAACGCGCCGGCCGCTGATCGCCAAGTTGACGCCCAATGTCGCCCGCATCGGCGAGATCGGACGCGCCTGCGAGGCCTCCGGGGCCGATGCCGTTTCCGCCATCAACACCCTCGTCGGTATGGCTGTCGATATCCGCACCCGCAAGCCCCGGCTCGCCACGGTAACCGGTGGGCTCTCGGGACCCGCCATCCGGCCGGTGGCTTTGGCCAAGGTCTATGAACTCGTACAAACCCTCTCCATCCCGGTCATCGGCATCGGCGGGATTGCCACCGCCACCGACGCCCTCGAATTCATCATCGCCGGAGCGGCCGCGGTGCAGATCGGGACGGCCGGCTTTATGAATCCCTGTGCCGCTGCAGAGGTGGTGAAGGGGCTTGAAGCGTATTGCCACCAGGAGAGGGTCGAGAGCCTGGCCGAATTGCGCGGTTCCCTGCGACTTTGATATTTCTTACAGGAGGCTGACATGAAACGACGATGTTTCGTGCTTTGCTCCCTTTTTCTTCTGATCGTTTCCTGCTACCCGAACACCCGCTGGTGGGATATTGGACCCGCAGCCGGGCCAGAGGACAGCGAAACGACGGCCAGACCCGCTGCCGATAAGGGTGATCTTCGGGCCGACCAGGCGCCGCTGCGTTTGCGCGACACCGAGACCGGCATCGCCTCCTATATGGCCGACGAGATCAATGGCCGGATGACCGCCAATGGCGAGCTTTACGACATGCGCCGCCTGACCGCGGCCCACCCCAACCTGCCCTTCGGCACCATCGTCGCCGTCAAAAACCTTGCCAACAACAAAATCGTGGAGGTGCGGATCAACGACCGCGGTCCTTATGTGCCCGGGCGCATTATTGACCTCTCCTTTCAGGCGGCCCGCGACCTCGAGCTCGCCGAAAAGGGCAGCGGCATGGTGGAGATCAAGGTGATTCAGTTGCCCCGTTAAGCGCCGTTCACATCCGGATGGTTTTACCCTTACCCTGATGGAGGAACCTTGAATTTTAAATCCTTTGGCATTCGCACCTTGATTGCCTTGCTCTTCGGTCCGCTCATTGTTCTGGCCGTTTTGCAGGGAGGACTCTGGTGGCTGACCTTTGTCCTGCTCGTCGCCGTCCTCTCGGTCTATGAATTCTATGGCCTCGCCCGCCATAAAGAAAGTATAGCTTACTATGCGCCGGGACTGGTCTGCGCTACCGCCCTGGTTATCTCCCTCTACTTCTTCGATGTGCGACTCGTTTTGCCGATCATCCTGCTTTATCTGGTCTGGGTGCAATTCGCGGCCCTTTATCGCGGCAGCGGCTCCACCCTCCTCGATACCTCGGTCAGCGCCTTTGCCGCTCTGTATTATCCGCTCGCATTCGGCAGCTTCATCCTTATTCGTGAACTTCCTGCATCGCGCTTCGGCCTCGACAGCTCCCCTGCCGGCGGCTGGATCCTGGTCCTGATTTTGAGTATATGGGTGTGCGATACCGCCGCCTACATCGGTGGATCCTATCTAGGCCGGCATAAGCTGATGCCGCGTATCAGCCCGAACAAGTCGATCGAAGGGTCGCTCCTGGGTTTCCTCTTTGCCTTGCTCACCGCCTGGCTTTGCCATCACTGGTTCATCCGGGGCCTGCAGCTGCATGATTCCCTGGTGATTGGCGCGATCGGCGGCAGCCTGGGGCAGTTCGGCGATCTCTTTGAGTCCATGTTCAAACGCGATGCCGGAGTCAAGGATTCTTCACGTCTCATACCGGGGCACGGGGGGATCCTGGACCGGTTCGACAGCCTGACCATCACGGCGCCGGTGGTCTATCTTTATCTTTACCTGCGATTTTTTGCGTACTAGCTGGAGGGAGTCCTCGAAAAGCCAAGCGGCACCGCGCGTGCCTGGCTTTTCGGGGCGGAAAATGGCCGGGGTTCAGACTGATTTGGCGAGGCGGAAAAGAGCGAGGAATTGACGGTAGAGCCCGGGATAGTCGGCCGGGTGGCAGAGAACGCTGCGCATGCCGCTCCGTTCTGCGCCCGGAAGCAGCATCGCGGCCTCGGCCATCTCGACCTTGGGAAAGAGATATTCGAGCGTCAAGGGCGGCGTAAAACCAAGCGGCGGGTGGGTCGCGATGGCCCGGACTGCCGCCTCCGCTTCCCTGCGGATCGCTTCGAGACTTTGCGAAAAGGGCTCGCAGACGGCACAATTGCGGCCGCGCCCTTCCTTGACGACCACTGCACCCACGCCGGGCAGGAGGGCGCGCGCTTCCGCGACGACGGCGCGGTCGCCGGTTACCAGCAGGGTGGGAACGCCGTAGTAGCCGGCGAGCCCGGCATTGAGTCCGAATTCACCGACTTGCACACCATTAATACGAATCGCGTCGACATAAGAGTAGGCCCAGGTGTGCTCAAGGACCGCCAGCGGTGTCCCAAAGGCGGCATGATAACCGAGAAAAAAAGCGCCGGCGCAGGAGCCATCGATCTCCTGCATCATTGAGAAGGGCTTGCCGGGGCCGGAAACCAAGCGGGCTGCGGGATGGAGGCGGTCCACGGGCAGGTTGGCCATGTTGTTGTGCGAATCGTTGACGATTACTTCTGTCGCACCGCCGGCTACCGCACCCTCGATGGCCGCATTGACCTCGGCGACCATCCAGCCTCGGGCCATCTCATACTCCCGGGTGGTCGGGTCGACCTGCTCACGCAGTACTACCCCGTTGACCCCTTCCATGTCTGCGGTAATGTAGATCTTCATGGGCCCTCCGATAGGCCGTGTCCGGCGTTTGAACTACATCAGAACCAGTTTGCCATGTTCGAGAATTTTGCGCCCATCGATGGCCACGCTAGCTTGATAGACGATGGCTTCCAGGTGGATGGGCACATCATTGCTGCCGCCGAATGAGAGATTGTTGCCGACTGCCACGTGGATCGTGCCATGGACCTTTTCGTCCTCGAGGGGATAGCCGCTGAGACGGGCGCTCTCATTGGTACCGATGCCAAATTCCGCGATCAGACGGCTCTCCGGCCCGTAGGGTGCCAACTGGCGGCGCAGACGGTTGGCCGCTACACCGCCGGCGATCCGCACGACGCGGCCGTCCCGGATGTGCAGGACGGTGCGCTCGTGATCGTTGGGCTGTACCCCCATGCCGCTGTCGATGACCACCTCGCCGGAGGTGCCGGCGAATTCCGGCGCGAGCGAAGCCTCTCCAGCCGGCAGGTTGGAAAAAGCCCCGGGCTGCGTTACTTCTCCGGTATCGGCATAACCTTTCGCCCGGGCTGCGGCAATCCGCAGTTGCGTGCCGTTGGGCGCCGAAATCTCGATCTCCTTGGCGATGGTCAGGATATCGGCGAGCTTGCGGCTGAGCCTGGCAATGCGGGAAAAATCCATCTCCGCAATGCGTGCGAAGGTGTCGTTGGTGATGGCCGTCATGGTGATGCAGCGTGCTCCCTGCCGGCAGGCTTCCCGGCGGCTGGAGCTGTGTGATATCGAGGTGGAGGTCAGGGCGAGGATGACATTCATCTCCAGCATTAGCCGTTCCACCGGGCCGCACAGGGCATTACGCTGGAGATAGTCGCGTCCTACCTGGAGCAGGTGGATATGGTTGGACTTCTTTTCGGCAGCTGCGAAGAGGAGGTGGGCAAGGTCGAGATAGGGTTCGTCGGCGATGATAAGGACAGACTCGCCCTTGCGGAGATCAAGGGCGCGGGTGATCACGGTCTGCGCCGCTTTTTCCAGTTTGTTCATTCGGGTACACTTTGTAAATAATACGGCTGCCCCCCGCCAACATAGCAATAAAATGAGAAAAGGTCAAGTGAAAAATCGTCAGCGCAGACGAGGGGAGCACGAAGGGGGCGGGGCTCGCCGTGTCGGCTGGAAGCATGCGGCTGGTACCGGCCTGGGCGGGAATGAGAAGCTGGTGCCGGCCCGGGTGGAAAAGCTACTTTTGTATTGTATTTGCCCGCCAATTTCTGTATATTTCCTTGATTTAACCGACAGTTAATTATGGCCTTTTTCAACGATATCACCTTCGGTCAATATTTTCCCGCAGCCTCCTTTCTCCATCGGCTCGATCCCCGCAGCAAACTCGCCGCGGCTTTTTGCCTGACGGGCGGTCTGCTGTTAACCTATAATTTGTATGTTCTGGCAGGGATGGCGGTTCTCTCTCTCCTCGTAGCGCGAAGCGGCGGGATCCCGCTTCCGTTGCTGATGAAGAACCTCCGCCCTTTCCTCTGGCTTTTTGCCCTGACCTGGATCATCCACATCTTCTGGAGCGACGGCCGGGTGCTGTGGGTTGTGCCCCTGACCAGCCTTGTCGTGACCCGGGAGGGGCTGGCCCTCGGCGGGATTTATGTGACACGCCTGGCGCTGCTGATTCTCTATGCCGCCTTGCTCACCCTCTGCACCTCGCCGCTGGAACTGACGGATGCCCTGGAGCGCATGACGCGGCCGCTGAAACGTTGGGGAGTGCCAACCCACGAGTTGAGTCTGATGTTGACGCTCTCGCTGCGCTTCATACCGACGCTGCTCGAGGAGGCCCAGCGCATTCGTAACGCCCAGCTCTCGCGGGGTGCACGGTTCAACGGATCCCTGCGGCATCGCATCCGAAGTTTACTGCCGCTGCTGGTGCCGCTGTTCGTCTCCGCCTTCCACCGGGCGGATGAACTCGCGTCGGCTATGGATGCCCGCTGCTATACCGGAGGCGAAGGACGGACCGTCTATACCCGCCTCCATTTTGCCTGGACCGACTATCTGGTGATGACCGGATCCCTGCTCTTCTTCACTCTCTGTATCTGGCTTTGAGACGGCGTGCGTAATATCAGGCTGACATTGGAGTACGACGGCAGCGCGTTTTGCGGCTGGCAGGTCCAGCCCGGGCAGCGTTCGGTGCAGGGAGAACTGGAGATGGCCCTCGGCCGTCTCACCCAGAGTGAAACCGCGGTCATCGCCGCCGGGCGCACCGACAGCGGTGTCCATGCCTTGGGCCAGGTGATCAATTTCCATACGCCGAGCGTGTTGCCGGTCGAAACCTTCATCCGCGGCGCCAACGCCCTGCTTCCCCCCGATGTGCGGGTGATCGCCGGTGAGGAGGCCACGGAGGAATTTAATGCCCGGCATGACGCCATCAGCCGCGCTTACCGTTACCGCCTCACGACCCGGCCGCGCGCTGTCGGGCGTCAATATGCCTGGTTCCTTCCGCTGCGGCTGGATCTCGTCGCGATGCAGCAAGCCGCGTCGGCTTTGCGGGGTGTGCATGATTTTGTTTCTTTCTGTCGGAGCGGTTCGGAACTGGAGCACCATCGGTGCCAGGTTTATAGTGCCGAGTGGCACAGCGAAGAAGACGAGTTCATTTTCGAGATCCGCGCCAACCGCTTCGTTCACAACATGGTGCGGATCATCGTCGGCACCTGCGTCGAGATCGGCCGCGGAGGCCTGGCGCCTGCAGTGATGACCGAGATCCTCGCCGCCCGGGACCGTTGCGCTGCGGGACGCACCGCCCCGGCGCACGGGCTCTTCCTGTTGCAGATTCTCTATCCATCGGATATCCACCCCTTGCCAAAGGAGCGAGCATGAAATTTTTCATCGATACCGCCAGTCTCGAAGAGATCAAAAAGGCGATGGCCCTTGGCGTCGCGGACGGGGTCACCACCAATCCCACCCTGGTCGCCCGCGAACCGGGCAAGCCGGAGGAGATCTATCGCGCTATTTGTGGTTTGATCGAAGGGCCGGTCTGTGCCGAAGTGATCAGCCTCGACAGCGAGGGGATCATCCGCGAGGGCCGGGAACTGGCCAGGATCGCCCCCAATATCGTCGTCAAGATCCCGGTAACCCGGGAAGGCCTGATCGCCGTCAAGGTGCTGGAGGGAGAGGGGATCCGCACTCTCGTGACCCTGATCTTCAGCCCGTTGCAGGCCCTGCTCGCTGCCAAAGCGGGGGCCTCATTCGTCTGCCCCTTTGTCGGCCGCCTCGATGATACCGGTCAGGTGGGCATGGAACTGGTTGAGCAGATTCTCTCCATTTACGCCAATTATGAATTTCCGACCGAAATCATCGTCGCCAGCATCCGCAATCCGCTGCACGTCCTTGATGCTGCCATGATGGGCGCCCATATCGCCACGATACCGCTCAAGGTCATTGAACAACTGGTCAAACATCCGCTAACCGACGTGGGCATTCAGCTCTTTCTCAAGGATTGGGAGAGCGTGAAGAAGCGCCAAGCCTGATACCAAAAAAGACCGATGCAAATCAAACTCATGACAGGTCGTACAGTCCCGACGATCCCCTTGTCGGCGGCGCGCTGGTGGTGTTGGACCCTTGCACTCCTGATCAGTGGATGGCTCGGGTGCAGCGCTCTCTTCGTTCCGGCCGTCTTGGCCCAGTCCAGACTTTGGAGCGCCTCAGAGCACCGCGCTCCAGCCAGCGAGAGGGGAGAGGCTGCGGTCCAGGATCAGATCGCCAATTCACGGCACAATGCCATCACCCGCGCGGTGGCCGAGGTCAGCCCGGCCGTGGTGGGCATCAATGTGGTGCAGGTGCGGCGCTATTATCCCAGCTCGCCCTTCGATGACGACCCTTTTTTTCGGCAGTTCTTTAGAAATAATCCGGTGGAAAAGCGGGTGAAGAGCCTGGGCTCCGGCTTTATCATCTCGCGCGAGGGGTATATCCTCACCAACCAGCATGTCGTGGCGGACGCGACTGAAATCATCGTCACCCGCACCGGCGGCAAGCAGTATGTCGCCACCAAGGTGGGGGAGGATTATATTTCGGATGTTGCCATCCTCAAGATCGAGGGCGCCGACTTTCCCAGCGTGCAACTGGGGGATTCGGACGATGTCGTTATCGGCGAGTGGGCGATCGCTCTCGGTGACCCCTTCGGCCTCTTTGATATAGGCTCCAAGGCCACCGTTACGGTGGGGGTGATCAGCGCCACCGATCGCGATTTCGGCCGGCGCGAGGACGATCGCATCATGGAGGATATGATCCAGACCGACGCCGCAATCAATGCCGGTAACAGCGGTGGGCCCCTCGTGAACTGTCATGGTGAAGTGATCGGCATCAATACCTGGATCCTCTCCGGGACCGGTACCAATACCGGCGTCGGCTTTGCATTGCCTATCAACCGCGTCAAGCGCATCCTCGACGACCTGATCAATTATGGCAAGGTCGAGCGGCGTTGGTATACCGGGCTGCGCTATGAGGCGATGTCACTGGCCACCGCGCGGTATCTCGGCCTGGCGAGCCGGCACGGGGTGATCATCTCTGAAGTCGAGCCCGGCAGTCCGGCCGCCCGCGGCGGATTGCAAATTGGCGATGTCATCATGGGCATCAACGGCAAAGAAGTCGAAGCCTTCGAGGATGTCAAGGCGATTATCGATGGGCTGGATCTGAAAAGGGGGGATACCCTGGTTTTCCGCATTTATCGTGGACAGCGGTATCTCAATCTGGGCATTCAACTGGAGTACCGCAACAACGCGACAAGAGGGCGCAGCCGATGATCAAGCGTTATTCGCGGCCGGAGATGGCCGCCATCTGGACGGACGAACACAAATACGCGACCTGGCTGCGCGTCGAGATCGCGGTATGTGAGGCCCAGGCCGATCTGGCGCTCATCCCTGCTGCGGCTGTGGCCGCTATCAAGGAGAAAGCCGGCTTTTCCGTGGAACGCATCGAGGCGATCGAAGCCGAGGTGAAGCACGATGTCATCGCCTTTTTGACGGCGGTGGGCGAGAAAACCGGCGATGAAGCGCGTTACATCCACCTCGGCATGACCTCCTCGGATCTGCTCGATACCGCCCTTGCGTTGAATATCCAGGAGGCGGGGGAGATTCTGCTTTCAGACATGGAGCGGCTGCGCGAGATCCTGCGCCGTCAGGCTCTCCAGCACAAGGAGACGATCTGCGTCGGCCGCAGCCACGGGATTCACGCTGAGCCCACCTCCTTTGGCCTCAAGTTCGCTCTCTGGTATGATGAGATGGGCCGCAATCTGGAGCGTATGCGCACGGCGCTGGCGGACGCAGCGGTGGGCATGGTCTCGGGCGCAGTCGGCACCTTCGCTTACATCGATCCGCGCATCGAAGCAGCGGCCTGCGCCCGTCTTGGATTGCGGCCGGCGCCGGTCACCACCCAGATCATTCAGCGCGATATTCATGCCCAGGTCCAGACGGCCATCGCTCTCTGCGGCGCCGGCCTCGAGAAGATCGCGGTTGAAATCCGGCATCTGCAACGCACCGAGGTCCTCGAGGCGGAGGAGCCCTTCAGCGCCGGGCAAAAAGGCTCCTCGGCGATGCCGCACAAGCGCAATCCCATCGGCAGCGAGAATATCGCCGGGCTGGCACGCCTGCTGCGCACCAATGCCCTGGCTGCCCTTGAAAACATCGCCCTCTGGCATGAGCGGGATATCAGCCACTCCTCAGTGGAGCGGATCATCTTTCCGGACAGTTTCATCCTGCTCGATTACATGCTGCACCGGCTGAGCCGGATCCTTGAGGGCCTGGTGGTCTATCCCGACCAGATGGCTACCAACCTGCGCCGGACCCGGGGATTAATCTTTTCCCAGCCGGTGTTATTGGCATTGACCGGCAAGGGGATGAGTCGCGAAACGGCCTATAAAATTGTTCAGGAGAACGCCATGCGGTGCTGGCGTTCCGGTGAAGAGTTCAAAGAGATCCTGCTCGCTGATCAACGCGTCCTGGCGCTGCTTTCCCCCGCCGAGATCAGCGCCTGCTTTGACGAACGCATCGGACTGAAACACGTGGATGCCATTTATCGCAAGGCCGGGATTATCCAATAAGTATTTTATCGCTCCGGATAGTCGACAATGAGAGGAGAGGAGCTTGAAAAAGAAAAAGGTCTATGAAGGCAAGACCAAAAAGGTCTATGAAGGCGAGCATGAAACCGAACTCATTCTCGAATTCAAGGACGATGCCATTGCCCTGACCGGCTCGAAGGCGGTGCATACCCGCGGCAAGGGCAGCCTGAACAATCAGATGTCGACCTATATGTTCCGGCTGCTGGACAGCTACCACATCGCCACGCACTTCATCCGTGAACTCTCTGACAAGGAGATGCTGGTGAAAAAGCTGGCAATGATCCCGGTTGTGGTCATGGTGCATGATGTCGCCGCCGGCAAGCTGGTCAAGAGCTATGGCCTGCCACAAGGCAAGGAGCTGGAATGCCCGATCATCGAGTACTACCTCAAGGATGATGAGCGCGACGACCCGATGATCAACGAAGATCACATCGTCTCTTTCGGGCATGCGACCTCGTTGGAGATCAAGGAGATGCATCGCCTGGCTTCCAAAATCAACGCGGTGCTGAAGGCCTTTCTGCGCCGCCGCGATCTGCTGCTGGTGGATATCCGCCTCGAATTCGGACGCCATCAAAACCGGTTGCTGGTCGCCGATGAGATCAGCCTCAACACCATTCGCTGTATCGATCTGCGTCATCCCGAAATGGACATACTCGATGGCGACAACCCCAAGGTGCTGGAACACCTTGCCGAAGTGAAATCCCGCTTCTTCACCGCCTGATCGCACCCAATCGAGAATTCTCTCGACAGGCGTTAGCCGATGGTGGCCGCCCTGCGCGGCCCTGAACCCCAACCAATAGGGAGCATGATCGCTTTGGGGAAAACGATCGAAGAAAACCATGAATACCAGTAAAAAAAGGACGCGGAAGCAGCGCTCTTACATCAACGTTCCCAACCTTTTCACAGCCTTGAATATCTTTTGCGGTTTTGTCTCGGTGATCCAGACCATTGAAGGCAACTATGTGACCGCCGCCTGGCTGATCTTTTTCTCCGCAGTCTTTGATGCCCTCGACGGGCGCATCGCCCGCGCCACCGGCCAGAGCAACGAATTCGGTCTGCAGATGGATTCTCTCGGCGATGTCCTCTCGGCCGGCCTCGCCCCTGCGGTACTGGTCTACATGATGCAGCTTAAAACCCTGCATCCTCCAGTGGGCTTGATCGTCGCCTTCTTTCCCGTCCTCTTTGCGGCCTTCCGCCTGGCCCGCTTCAACGTCTTTACCATGGCTGAGGGCAAGAAAGCCGATTACCTTGGCCTGCCGGCCCCGATGGCGGGGGTCACCCTGGCCAGCTGTGTCATTCTCGCCGACAGCGCCGAGTGGACCATGCTTCTCCGCGGTCTGGTGGTGATCGTCCCGGTTATCAGCCTGCTGATGGCCAGCACCATCCGCTATGAGGGATTCCCGCGTTTCTCGATTCGGGAAAAAGGCTCCAACCGCTTGAAACTGCTTTTCTTCATCACGGTGTTCATACTCTTTCTGATCTACCCATCCTATGTCCTCTTCCCCTTCATGGTCCTCTACATCCTCATTGGAATCGTGAACGCGGTCCGCTCCCTGCTCCGCGGCGGAGACAATGGCGAGATCGCGATCATCCCTGAAGCGGACGAACTTTCATCTGACCGTTGAGGGGAGGGAGGAAGCCATGCTTTCCAAGGACAGATACCGCATCAAACGGAAGCTTTCGTTCGGAACCCTGCTGCTGGCGGTGGTTCTCGGCGCTTTGATCGGTTCGGCAATCGGCCAGGCCATCGGCGTCCTCCTGCCGCAAGGAGTGGTGCACGATTTTCTGTTGCGCTCGGCCGGTTTTGGCATCACGCCATTCCAGCTCAATCTCGCCATTATCTCCTTCACCCTGGGTTTCACCTTCAATCTGAACATCATCGGCGTGATCGGCATCATCCTTGCGGCTTACATCTTCCGCTGGTATACGTGAACAATTTCTCTTGCTTCTGAACAGCCAGCGCCCTATATTTTTCTATTATATCTTTGGAGGAGACAATGCTGCCCGGTGTAGGTTTGGATGAGATGTTTGTCATCCTTCTGGTCGCGTTGATACTGTTCGGTTCCAAACAACTTCCGGAGCTGGCGCGTGGACTTGGTAAAGGCCTGCGCGAGCTGAAAAAAGCCACAGATGATGTGAAACGGGAACTGGACCTCACCGATCATCTACCCAAATGACCGATATCAGAACCAAATGGAGGTTTATATGGGCATTGGCCCAACAGAATGGCTGATTATTATTTTCCTGGTTGTGCTGCTCTTCGGCTCCAAAAAGATCCCTGAGTTGGCCAAGGGACTGGGACAGGGCATCAAGGAGTTCAAGAAAGCCGCCAACGACATCAATGATTCCACGTCCCATACCAGCAGCCAGGACGAATTGCCCCCAGCGGACAAAAAACAGGGATAGAAGCTGCGCACTTCCTCTCGTCCTGTAAGGATCAATCGATTGCATACCGGTCTTGCTGATTTCCAATCCCTCAAGCCGCTTCTCGCCGGCGGGACGCTCAGTTGCACCCGCCTGGTAGAGACCTATTTGCAGCAAATCGATAAAGGCGCTCATCTGAACGCCTTTGTCACTCTGTTTTCAGAGCATTTGCTTGAAAAGGCCGCGGCCATCGATCGCAAACGCAGCCAGGGCAAGGCTGGCCGGCTGGCCGGCATGGTTCTCGGCATCAAGGACAACCTGGCCTGGACGGAGGGGACGACCACCTGCGGATCGAGATTTCTCAGCGGCTATGTTTCCCCTTACGCCGCAACGGTGCTGCAGCGGCTCGCGGCGGCGGATGCACTCTTCATCGGCAAGACCAACATGGATGAATTCGCCATGGGTTCATCCAGCGAGCACTCCGCTTTCGGACCAGTGCATCATCCTTTGGACCTGGATCGCGTCCCCGGCGGTTCCTCCGGCGGTTCCGCGGCGGCGGTCGCTGCCGGACTCTGCACCGCCGCCCTGGGCAGTGATACCGGAGGTTCGATTCGCCAGCCCGCATCGTTCTGCGGCATTGCGGGGCTGCGGCCGACCTGGGGCCGGGTTTCCCGCTATGGCCTTGTCGCCTTTGCCTCTTCTCTGGATCAGATCGGTCCGCTCGCACACTCGGTCGCCGATTGTGCGGAGGTATTACAGGTCATCGCCGGTCAGGATCCCGCCGATGCAACCTGCGCCGCCGTTCCGGTCCCTGATTATATGGCTGCCTTGCAGCGGGACCTCAAGGGCTTGCGCATCGGTCTGCCAAGCGAGTATTTCCAGGGGGGGCTGGAAGCCGCGGTGCGCGATGCGGTAGAAGAGTGCGGCCGCATCCTGAGCGCAGCCGGCGCCGAGCTGATGCCGGTCTCCCTGCCGCATACCGAGTATGCGATCGCCGCTTATTACATCATTGCCGATGCCGAAGCCTCCGCCAATTTAGCCCGGTTCGACGGGGCCCGCTTCGGACACCGTTCTGCCGGTGCTACGACTCTGGAGGAGATGTACTTTCGGTCGCGCAGCGAGGGATTCGGCGAAGAGGTCAAGCGGCGCATCATGCTCGGCACTTTTGTGCTGTCGAGCGGCTATTACGAGGCCTATTATGGCAAGGCGCAGAGGGTGCGAACCCTGTTGCAGCGGGACTTTGCCGAGGCTTTCTCGAAGTGCGATCTGCTGCTGACCCCGGTCTGCCCGACGACCGCATTCCGTCTCGGCGAAAAAGCCGCTGATCCGCTCTCCATGTACCTCTCCGATGTCTACACGGTCTCGGTGAACATGGCGGGTTTACCGGCACTGGCGCTGGCCTGCGGACGGGATGCAGCAGGGCTGCCGATCGGCGCCCAGCTGATCGGGCCGGCCTTCTCGGAGCCGTTACTGCTGGCCGCCGGCCATTATCTTGAAAGTCGGATGGTTGCGGCGTCAGGGGGGGAAAGCCGCTCATGAGTGCCCGTTTTGAGCCGGTCATTGGGCTCGAAGTGCATATTCAGCTGCAGACCCGCAGCAAGATCTTTTGCGGCTGCAGCACCCGGTTCGGGGCGGAGGCCAACAGCCAGGTCTGTCCGGTCTGCATGGGCCTGCCCGGCGCCCTGCCGGTGTTAAACCGGAAGGTCCTTGAATCCGCCTGCCGTCTGGCCCTGGCCACCGGCTGCCGGGTCAATCGGGTTTCGCTTTTCGCCCGCAAGAACTATTTCTATCCGGATCTGCCCAAGGGATACCAGATCTCCCAATTTGATCAGCCCTTCGCTGAGGCCGGAGAGATGCCGATCAACCTTCCGGACGGGCGAGAGCGGGCGATCCGCATCCGCCGCATTCATCTTGAGGATGACGCCGGCAAGTCGATCCATGCCGAGACCTTCGTCCGCGCCGGCGAGACGCTGCTCGATCTCAACCGCTGTGGCGTGCCCCTGATTGAGCTGGTCACCGAACCCGATTTCCACGCCCCGGCTGAGGCGGCTGATTTTCTGCAAAAGATGCGCCAGCTGGTGCGCTACCTGGAGATCAGCAGCGGGAATATGGAGGAGGGCAGTCTGCGCTGCGATGCCAATATCTCGCTTCGTCCCGCCGGCAGCACGGGGCTCGGGGTCAAGACCGAACTCAAGAACATGAATTCCTTCCGCCATGTTGAACGCGCCCTGGCTTTCGAAATCGAACGCCAGAACAGGCTGCTGGCAGAAGGCGGTCGGATTGAACCGCAGACCCTGCTCTGGGATCCCCTTCGCGGCGCTGTCGAGCCGATGCGCAGCAAGGAGGAGGCCCACGATTACCGCTATTTCCCGGAGCCCGATCTGATGCCGGTGCGGCTTTCCGCAGCATGGATCGAAGAGCAGCAGCGGCTGCTGCCTGAATTGCCGGCGGCGCGCAAAAGCCGCTACGAACGCGTTTACGGATTGCCAGCCTACGACGCTGCGGTTCTGACCAGCGACCTGGCCGTGGCGGACTATTTCGAGCGGCTCGCGAGCCGGGTGGAGGATAAAAAAGCGGCGAGCAACTGGGTCATGGGCGAGGTCTTGCGGGCTGCCCGGGTGCGGAACTGCCCGGTCAATGAACTGGCCGTTATCCCGGAGCATCTGGCTGAACTGCTGCAGGCGCTCGGCCAGGGCCGGATTCCTCCCCAGACCGCCCGGCGGATCTTTGAGGAGTGCCTGGAGAACGGCCTCCCGCCGGCGGCTGCCATCGCGCGCGAGGAGCAGGCCCAAGTAACTGACGGCGAAGCACTCCGCGCGCTCGTACGGGAGATTCTTGATGCCCATCCGGAGGAGACGGCTGCCTGGCTGAACGGCAAGGATAAGCTGATCTCTTTTTTCGCCGGGATCATCATGCAATCCCTGCAGGGCCGCGCCGATCCCCGCCGTGTAATGGCTCTGCTGAACGAGGAACGGGCGGCACGCAGGACCATCGAGAAATAAAATGGATTCAAACCTGATTGTATAGAGGAGAATGAGCATATTTTATGGCAACAACGGCGGATTTCAAGACGGGTTATGTGATCGAACTGGAAGGGGACCTCTGCTCGGTGGTGGAGTTCCAGCATTTCAAAATGGGCCGCGGCGGCGCTTATGTGCGCACCAAATTGCGCAGCCTGCGTAGCGGCAGGGTACTCGAGAAGACCTTTCGCGCCGGCGACAAGGTGGAGGAAGCGGAACTGGAACGACGACCCATGCAGTACCTGTACCGTGATGAGGATGCCCTGATGCTGATGGATAGCGAGACCTATGAGCAGTTGAGCGTGCCGGTGGAGATGATCGGCGCCAACGTCGGCTTTTTAAAGGAGAGCGAGCGCGTTACGGTCCTGCTGCATCGGGAAAATCCGATCGGCGTCGAGATGCCCAATTTTGTCGAGCTGACCGTCGCCTCGACCGAGCCGGGCGTGCGGGGGGATACGGTTTCCGGGGCTACCAAAAAGGCGGTGATGGAAACCGGCGGCGTGGTGCTGGTTCCTCTTTTCATTGAAGAGGGGGAGAAGCTGAAAATTGACACGCGCACGGGTATTTACGTCGAACGCGTGAGATAAGGGAGCCTACATGCATGCCAAAGAGATCAGAGAGCTGGTCCGGATCGTCGAAGAAAGCCAGATCGGCGAGTTGGAGATCACCTATTGGTGGGGACGCAAGATCCGCATCAGTAAGGCGGTCTCTGCGGGCAGCAGCCGTGGCGGCGGCGTGGAGATTGTGACTTCCACCAGACCCGCTGCCGTAACACCCCAGCCGCACCATTCGCCGGCGGCCGTTGCAGAGGATCTCCCACAATCCTCGGGTAATTATCTCGAGGTCAAGGCCCCGATGGTGGGAACCTTCTATCGGGCCTCCGCACCGGATGCGGAGCCCTATGTGCGCGAGGGGGAGACGATCGCGCCCGGCAAAGTGCTCTGTATCATCGAAGCGATGAAGCTGATGAATGAGATCGAAGCGGAAATCAGCGGAAAGGTAGTCAAGATCCTGGTGCAGAATGGCCAGCCCGTCGAATACAACCAGACCTTGTTCCTCGTCGAACCGGCCTCCTGACCGGGCCGGAGTGAATCTGCGAACCCTTGACAGAGAAACGATTGTTTAAAAAGATCCTCATAGCCAATCGCGGCGAAATTGCGCTGCGCATCATCCGCGCCTGCAAGGAACTGGGCATTGCGACGGTGGCGGTGTACAGCGAAGCCGACACCAACAGTCTACACATCCGTTTTGCAGATGAAGCGGTTTGCATCGGTCCGCCCCCCAGCCATAAGAGCTACCTCAACATTCCCCATATCATCAGCGCGGCCGAGATCACCAATGCCGAGGCGATTCATCCCGGCTATGGATTTCTGGCCGAGAACGCCCAATTTGCCGATATTTGCACCTCCTGCGGCATGGTCTACATCGGCCCGACGCCAGAAGTGATCTCGCTGATGGGTGATAAGGCACGGGCCAAGGATACCATGCAAGCGGCGGGCGTGCCGGTCATCCCCGGATCGGATGGCGTCGTCCACAGCATCAAAGAGGCCGGAGAGATCGCTGCCCGTATCGGTTATCCGGTCATCATCAAGGCGGTCGCTGGCGGTGGCGGACGGGGCATGCGGGTGGTCCAGTATGCCCACGAACTGGCCAATGCCTACAGCACCGCTCAAGCCGAAGCCAAGGCTGCTTTCAATAACGACGAACTCTATCTGGAAAAGTACTTCGAATCCCCACGCCACATCGAGGTGCAGATTCTCGGCGATAATTATGGCAATTGCGTAGCGCTCGGCGAGCGCGAATGCTCGGTCCAGCGCAAGCATCAGAAGCTGATCGAGGAGAGTCCCTCACCTGCTGTCTCACCACGTCTGCGCCGCGAGATGAGTGCGGCGGCCGTCAAGGGCGCGAAACGGGTGCGTTATAACAGCGCGGGGACCATCGAGTTTCTTCTCGATCCCAAGGGCCATTTCTACTTTATGGAGATGAACACCCGCATCCAGGTGGAACATCCGGTTACCGAGATGGTGTTCGGACTGGACCTGATCAAGGAACAGATCCGGCTTGCCGCGGGTGCCCGGCTGCGCGCCGACCTGCGCTTCTGGAAGATGCGGGGTCACGCCATGGAATGCCGCATCAACGCCGAGGATCCCGCCCACGGGTTCCGCCCTTCGCCGGGGCAGATCACCACCCTGCATTTGCCGGGGGGGCTGGGAGTACGCGTCGATACCCATGCCTACGCGCGGTATGTCATACCGCCCAACTACGATTCCCTGATTGCGAAACTGATCGTCCACGCCCCCACGCGGGAGGAAGCGATCATCCGCATGCAACGAGCGCTCGATGAGTTCATTGTGGAAGGCATTTCGACCACCATCCCTCTGCATAAGCAGATACTCGCCGAAAAGAATTTTCGTTCCGGCAATATCAACACGAAATACATCGAACAGTTCATCCTGACCAACAATGGAGGTGCATCATGACAGCCCCGGAAAATCTGCTATACACCAAAGAACATGAGTGGGTTCGTGTTGAAGGCGACATCGCGGTGGTTGGCATTACAGAATACGCACAGGGCGAACTCGGGGATGTTGTATTTGTCGAGTTGCCGCAGGTCGGCGCCGTCCTGACCCAGAACGACCCCTTCGGCACTATCGAAGCCGTCAAAGCGGTCTCGGATCTCTTTGCGCCGCTCTCTGGGACGGTTACGGAGACCAATACCCAGCTGACCGATGCCCCGGAGACCGTGAACAAGGATCCCTACGGCTCGGGCTGGATGGTCAAGGTCCGGATCGCCAATCCCGGCGAGATGGCTGCCCTGATGAAGGCTGACGCCTACAAAGCGATGATCGGCTGAGTTGCTGATCCCGGCGGTTGTACTCTGCAGTGGCTGAAAGTTGGCCGGTTGTTCCAAAAATGAGACACATCGGCTGCTGCAGCCCATTCTACCTTACCGGGACATGATTTGCAACTATAAGTAAAGCAATGGTTTGTTGCAGACCTTGCCTCATTGCAGCCGCCGCTTCACTTTGGTATGATTATTGTAACTCATGCCGTAAATGTAAAAAAATGCTTGCAAATTTCTTTTTTCATTGTTACTTTTTAATACAGAAAAAGAGTTTGATCGTACAGGAGAAAGCCTATATCCATTCGTTAGAGTTTTTTAACCAGTCTGTTTAAAACACGCTGCAACTGGTGTTGCTTTAACGAATACGTATAGGCTTCTTGCACTATTTCCGAATGCCCATGGGCGAGAAGCTGTAACTATTCAGCCCGACATTCGGATTTTTTTTTGACAAGCAGCAAATTGGATTGTGTGTTCACCGGGAGGAAGTCATGAAAAACCTGTTTAGATGCCTCATTGCGGTCGTCATCCTCGGCTCCTTCGCTTCGGCCCTTGCCGTAAGTGAATCCGCCGTGCTCTTTCTCCAGATCTCACCCGGTGCCCGCGCCGCGGGCATGGGCGAAGCCTTCGTCGGTCTGGCTGATGACGCCACTGCCGTCTATTACAATCCGGCCGGCCTGGGATTCCAGCGGGGCCGGGAGCTCACCCTGATGCATACCAACTGGCTGCCGCAGCTTGGCACCGACCTTTTTTACGAGTTCGGCGCCTACCGCATGCATTTCGAGAACATCGGCACCGTGGGCATCAACGTCACCTACCTCAATCTGGGCACCCAGTCGCGCACGGATGAATCGGGCCCCGATCCCATCGGCGAATTTTCCAGTAACGAATATGCCATCTCGCTGACCTATGGCACCCAATTGAGCGAAAAGTGGGCCGTCGGCCTGGGCGCACGCTTCATCCAGTCCAACCTCTCGCCATTCGGCGCCGGATCGGAACAAGGCGATGGCCGCGCCAGCGCCTTCGGCTTCGACCTCGCAACCCTCTACAAGGTTTCCAACGCTTTCAGTGTCGGAGCCAACCTCTCCAATATGGGCCCCAAAATCACCTATATCGACGCCTCTCAAGCTGACCCCCTGCCCACCAACCTCCGGGTCGGCTTCGCCGCGCATGCCATCAACAATAAATACAACAAGCTGACCTTCGTCGCTGATCTGAACAAGACGATGGTCAAACGCTATGCCGATGGCACCTCCGATCCCTTCTACAAGGCGATTTTTACCTCGCCCTGGGTGGAAAAGAAGCGGACCGGCGCATCCAATGACACCAGCAACGTAAAATATGACAACGTGTTCAAGGGGATCGTCAGCGGTGGCGCCGAATATTGGTATAACGACCTCTTCGCCTTGCGCGCCGGGTATTACTGGGACCAGGACGGCAAGGTCGACTATTTCAGCCTCGGCGCCGGCATTGCCTACAATCTCTACCGTTTCGATTTCAGCTATGTCTCCGCCGATGAGGGCCATCCCCTCGCCAACACCATGCGCTTCTCCTTGAGCATCGGCTTTTAATTGACCATTTGACCGTTCTGAAAAAGGGCAAAAGCTTGCGAAAGCTTTTGCCCTTCGCATATTGTCCCCCGCGCAGTACCTAGGTTATTCATTTTCCGGGTCGGATCATGCCACGACGCTTTCTCCTCTCTTTCAGCGCCCTCTGCTCTTTCGGGGCCTTCCTGGCTGCTCTGGCAGCCCCGTTGCATGCGATCGGCGTGCCGGGCGCGCGTATCCTCGCCGCTCCATTGGCCGCACCGCGTCTGGCGCAGGGCGCGGTGCGCATTCTCGCTCTGCGGGTCGAGTTTGTCGCCGATGCGGTCGCCACGACGACCGGAACCGGCCGCTTCGACTATAGTACCACGGCCACCCATCCACTGGACCGACCGCCGCATAACCGCACCTATTTTCAGCATCAGCTGCTCGGCCTGGCCAACTATTTTGCACGGGTTTCGGGCGGCCGCGTCCAGATCTCGTCCGATGTCTTTCCCGAAGCGGAGAATGAGGCCTATCAGCTGCAGCATGACATGGTCTGGTACAGCGGCACAGAAGACGAGAAACTGCAGCAGCAGCGCTGGGCGGAACTGCTGCGCGATGCACTGCAGCTGGCTGCGGCCGGGGGCGGGATCGATTTCAGCCGTTATGACGCGCTGATGGTTTTTCATGCCGGTGCCGGCCAGGATTTCGCCTTCGACATCGACTACACCCCCTATGATATCCAGTCGGTCTATATGGATGCCGCGGCCCTTGCCGGCGGCCTGGGCCTGGATCCCGCGACCTTCAAGGGAATCGCCTGCCCGGGCGGCGTCTATTTCCACGATGGTATCATCCTGCCCGAAACCCAGAATCAGGAATCCTATGACCTCGGGCTGCTCGGCACCATGACCCTGCTGTTCGGCAGCCAGCTTGGCATGCCCAGCCTTTTCGACACCCGGAGCGGCCGCGCCGGCATCGGCTCATGGGGGCTGATGGACCAGGGCTCCTACAATTTTCAGGGTTATATCCCCGCCGAGCCCAGCGCCTGGGAAAAAATCTGGATGGGCTGGGAGACCCCGGTTGTTGTCCAGAGCGGCAGGGGGGTGCGTATCGGCACCTCACACACCGTCTCCGCCCCGCACATTATCAAGGTGCCGGTGACTTCCAGCGAATACTATCTGATCGAAAACCGCCAGCGCGACCCCAACAAGGACCACCGGACCATCGGTCGTGATGAGAGCGGCAAGAAAGCCGAATTCGACTCGACCGGCCGCGTAGTTGCCGCGTCCGGCATTGGCGTACTGACCCGCGTTGACGAGTACGATTTCGGTCTCCCTGGGAACGGGCTGCTCATCTGGCATATCGATGAAAAAGTGATTCAAGCCAACCTGGCCTCCAACACCGTCAACGGCCAAATCGATCACCGCGGTGTCGATCTAGTCGAATGCGACGGCGCCCAGGATATCGGTTATGTCTACAGCATGCTCGATGCCGGCTACGGCACCGAAAACGGCGACTGGTGGGACCCCTGGTGGTCGGGCAATGAATCGCATCTCTATGTGAACCATGCAGATGCCGTAGTCTTTTCGGACTCTTCCATTCCCAGCAGCAATGGCTACAACGATGCAGTCACCCGGATCCGCTTTGACCATTTTTCAGGGCTCGATACGGTTATGACGCTCGATATCTCCTCTGGCGCCATCAAGTCCGGCTTCCCGCGTCTCGAGGCACTCAACAGCGCGCTCGATCCCGCCACGCTGTCCGGGCGTCCCGGCAAGGATGCCACGACTGGACTGATCACCGCGGCCACCCGGGAGGGACAGCTCTATCTCTGGCGCAGCGACGGCGGCGTCTTCTTAAGTGGCGGCGGGTATGTGGCCGCCTGGCCCCTCGCCGCTCCGGCCGGCGCCCCACTTTTTGCTGACCTCGACCAGAACGGGACCGATGAACTTTATTACCCCGCCGTTACAGGCGAACTCTATGCCTATAATCTCGCCGAAAAGGCCTCCGCACCGGGACTCCTCGATCTGCGCGGCATCGTCCCGCTTAGCGATTCCGGGATCATGCGCCTGGCCGTGCTCGGCGGCGATCATCCCGCCTTGCTGCTTGGCGACAGCCGCGGGCGAATCTCGCTGCTTCGCTACGACGGCACCAACGGTCCGCTGAAAAGCGTGGCGAGCTTTGAGGGTAATGGATCCGCCGTCTCCGGACTGGCCGTTGCGCCTGATGGTCTGGTAGTGGCTGCGTGCAATGACGGTCTGATCACGGCCTTGCGCCTCGAACCCTTGACTCTGCTCTGGCAGCGGCAGAGCGGCCTTGGACCGAGTCAGCCTCTGATTGCGGATTTCGATGGCGTGGCCGGCTACGAGATCGCCGCGTTGGACAGCAACGGCGTGCTCGCATCAATCGCCATCGACGGGACCTTGCTCGGCCGCTACCAGGCGCCGGTCCGGCTCAGCGGCGCCGGCCGCCCGGCCCTCGGCGACATCGACCTCGACGGCCTGCCGGAAATCCTTTGCGCCACCCGTGAGGGCGCGGCGGCCTTTGAGTTCAACGGCGCTCTGGTGCTGAATTTCCCGGTCGCATCGCCATCGGGCGGTGGTATTCCCGCGAGTCCGCTGTTCATCAAGGCGAAGCAGGGAAACGAAGCCTGGCTCCTCTTCGCGGGCGGCGACGGCCTGATCCACGCCTGCAATCGGCGCGGCAAGACACCGGCGGGATTTCCGCTGGGCGCCGGGACGGCCGCCGGCGCGGCGCTGCTCCTCGAAGACCTCGACGGAGACGGCACTCTGGATCTGGCGGCGGCCGGCACCGACGGCAGTCTCAACCTCTTTGACCCCGGGCTCCAAGCCAGCGACAATTCTGTCTGGGGCGAGGCCGGCGGCGCGCAGCGCACCTTCTGCCTGCCGGGAAGTTCCGTGGCGCCCACCCCTGTTTCCGATCTGCTGCCGGCCCGGAAGGTCTTTTGCTACCCCAACCCCGCTGCGGAAGGCCAGGCCACCATCCGATTCACCCTGAGCCGCCCGGCCGATGCAGTCCGCGTGCGGATCTTCGATCTCGCCGGCAACTTTGTGGAAGAACTCAAACGCACCGGTCTGGGCCCCGGCGATCACGAGATCGTCTGGAACGTGGCACGAGTGCAGAGCGGCGTCTATCTCGCCAGGGTGATAGCCGAGACCGGCAGTACAAGCCGTTTCGAAATAATCAAAATAGCGGTGACCAATTGAGCGGGAGAGTCTGGATTTGACCTGTCAGGGGAAGTCTGTATGAAACACAGAGCCGCAGGAATGGTGATCCTGATTCTTGGTGTGAACTGCTGCCGGGCTCTTGCCGTCTCGGAAGCGACGGCCTGCCTCTTTTTGACCATTTCGCCTTCTCCGCAAGCCATTGCTATGGGTTCGAGCTATGGTGCGGCAGCCACAACATCGCCGATGGCTGCGATCATGAATCCGGCCGCCCTAGGACTTTTCGGCCGGCATCATTTTTTCGGCCAGGAGTACTATCCGGAGGAAATCGCCTGGCTTCCGCAACTCGGCGGGGACATGACCTATGATGCGCAGGCGACCGCGATAGGCATCAACCTGAGGCAATTCAGCCGGATCCCGATCTCGATCGGTGTCGCCCGTACCAAGGTTGCGCTGGATCTGGGGATCCTCTACCGGACCAGCGAATCGAGCCCGGAACCCATAGAGTCCTCTTTCGGTTTCGAAAACAGCGAAGGCACAAGCCTGGCTTTGGCGGTGGATTATTTCCTCCGGGTGAGCCTGGGTTTCACCTGGAAAAGAGTGAATTCTCATCTCGCCCCTCTCAGCGCAGCGGCCGAAGCGCAACTGGATGCCAAAGACTGGGGCCTGATGCTGCAAGCGCCGTTGGTTGAAATGGGGCGGAAAACCGGAGTGCTCAAGCCCGGACTCACGCCAGTTTTTGATTTCTGGCTCGATCCCGGCTTTTATTACAGCAAGACCAATATCGGCGATAAAGTCGTCTATATCGATGCCGCCCAGGCTGATCCTCTGCCCCGCACCCTCAGCATGGGCCTCAATCTCCAGGCAGGAGTGCGCTATCGCGGTCTGATCCTCGCCGGGTTCAGCTGGAGCCGGGAAATGGATGACCTGCTGCTTGAACGCGATCGGGATGGCTCATTCCGCTATCTCGACGCACCGCCGGATCTTCGCTTCTGGGATAACGTGGTACGGGGCAAGGCCAATTCCGGCACTGTCCGGAAATGCGGCCACGAGATCAATCTCGCCGATTTCTATTTTCTGCGTTCTGGCACCTATGAGGATATCGCAGGCAGGGCCAGCGCGGGGACTTCAGGGTATGGTATCAGTTTTCTCCAACCGCTGCGTATCGCCGCCGTGATATTCAAGCGGGACAATACGAGATGGGGGCGCATCTTGAGCCGAATTTCCTTTGAAAAACACCATGCGGAATATGAAAAGGACGCACAGTATCCCTTCACCGGCCAGACCTTTAACAGCTATCTCTTGAAGCTGAGTGGCTTCCCGATACTTGACTAGAGCACAATGGCACATGACCCCAGGGTACTTTCAAAAATGAGACGCACTAGAAACCGAGATCTCCTCATAACCTGTCTGCTGCTGATATTGCTTCCTGCATCCCTGCTCTTCGGCCAGGAGGAGCCCATCAACCATCCCGAACTGGATTGGTATACGATCCGGACCGAGCACTTTGAGGTTCATTTCCATGAAGGCGCCGAGCGCACGGCCCGCACGGTCGCTAAAGTGGCCGAGGAGATTTATGGACCGATCACCACGCTCTATCGATACCGCCCGAACGGATTGATCCATTTCATTGTCAAGGATTACGACGACAACTCTAACGGCGCCGCCTTTTACTACGACAACAAGGTCGAGATTTGGTCGCCACAAATGACCTTCATCCTGCGCGGCACCCACGACTGGCTGCGCAACGTCGTCACCCACGAATTCAGTCACATGATCTCGCTCGGGGCGGCGCGCAAGATGCCCCGCAAGATCCCCGCCCTCTATCTGCAGATGTTCAGCTACGAACCGGAAAAGCGCGAGGATGTCCTTTATGGCTATCCCAATATCATCGCCTCCTATCCCATCGCCATGACCGCCGTGCCGATGTGGATAGCCGAAGGCATGGCCCAGATGCAGATCCCCGGTCTCCAGTACGATCTCTGGGACAGCCATCGGGACATGCTCATCCGCACCGCCATCACTGCCGGCAAGGCGCTGACCTATGACGAGATGGGCGTTTTTGGCAAGACCAGCTTGGGTAACGAACGAACCTATAATTCCGGCTATGCCTTGATCCGGTACATCGTCCGGCAACACGGCCGCGAGGCGTTGCGAAAGCTGAGCGAAGGCCTCTCGAGCCCGCTCTCTTTCACCGCGAATGGCGCCCTAAAGGAGGTGACCGGCCTGGATGGCGAGAGCCTGTATCAGCAGTGGCAGGCGCAGATGCAGCGTTATTACGCCCAGCGCCTGGCGGTCATCGACTCCCATCGCGTCGCGATCGAGATTCTCACTCCCAAGGGATTGGGCAACACCGGTGCTGCCTGGTCACCGGACGGCAAACAGCTCGCTTTCTGCGGCAGCGAAGCCAACGATTACCTCAGCCTCACCCATCTCTGCCTCTATGATGCCATCACAGGCAAAAAAAAGGTACTCAAGCGCGGTGTTAACAGTCAGCTCGCCTGGAGCCCGGACGGCCGGTCGCTCTATTACTGCCGCATCGAGCGCGGCCGGTACGGTTCCCATCTCAGCGACCTCTTTCGGTACGATCTCAACAGCGGCAAGGAAAAACGGCTCACCCGGCGGATGCGCGCTTTTGCCCCCGATCTGGCGCCGGATGGCCGGAGCATCGTTTGCGCCGTGCAGAAGGACGGCACCGATAATCTGGTGCTCCTGGATGCCGAGGGAGCATTGATCCGCCCGTTGACCACCTTCAGCGAGGGCGAGGCGGTCAATTCACCCCGCTTCTCGCCGGATGGCCGGTCGATCGTCTACTCCCAGGCGAACCGCCACGGGCGGGAGTTGGTTCTGCTCGATGTCGCGACCGGTGAACGCCATGCCCTGGTGGCCGAGGGTGGCGATGCCCGCGATCCCGTTTATGCTCCCGACGGCCAGCGGATCTACTTTGCCTGGGACAAGAGCGGCATTTTCAATATCTACAGCATTCGGCCCGACGGCGGTGATTTGCAGCTGTGGACCAATACAGCAGGCGGGGCTTTTATGCCCACCGTTGCAAGCACAGGGGACCTGGCCTGGTCGGAATTTCAGCACGACGGCTACAAGATCGCCCGGTTGCGCAGCGCGAAGCCCGTACCTGCAACGTGGGCCCGCTATCCCCAAGCGGACAACGCGGACGAACTGGGATTGACCGAGTCGGAAACCCCCGCCGACCTGATGGCCCTGCGCGATTACGACGATACCCGCCTGCCCGAATACAAGGCCGAGCCCTACGAGATGACCTACGGCCAGATCTCCCTGCTCCCGCGGGCGATGATCGACTACAAGACCCTTAAACTCGGCAGCTATTTCGCGGCCAGCGACATCCTCGACCGTTACTCCATTTTCGGCGGCGCGACCCTCAACAAGCAGATGGATCTCGATGCCTTTGCAATCGCAGAAATGCGCCGTTTTAAACCCACCCTCTTCGTCGAGCTCTACGCCTTCTCGCGACACATCAAGCGCGATATCGAGGTCATTGAGGATTATCCTATCAAGGCCGGGGTGGATATCCGCTTCAATATCCTCGAAGCCGATCTTGGCGGCCGGATCAATCTCGCGGAGGGGCAAACCCTGCGCGCTGCTTTTGCCCACAGCCGCTACACCAGCAAGATCGGCAATTTCTTCTTCAAGGGAATCGACTGGGTCTCGCCGGCGAACACCTATTTCATCGGCAACCAGTTCTCCGCCACCTGGAATCTCTCCGCAGTAGCCCCCGGAGTGACCTCCGGCATCAACCCACGGTTGGGCCGCAAGGCTGAGGTGCGCTATGGATACGAGCGCAACCGCTTTTTCGAGGATTTCGCTACCGACAACAGCTACGGCACGCTTCAGGAGGTTTATGCCCATTACAACTACCACAAGCTGGAAGTGAACTGGCACGAGTATCTGCCGGCGCCCTGGGCACACCGGCATGGCCTCTCCGCCAACCTCCAGGCGGGCTGGATCGATCGTCCAGTCGACAGCTTTTTTAATTTTTTTGCCGGCGGCCTCCCCGGATTGCGCGGCTACCCCTATTACAGCATCGAGGGACGCAAGATGCTTATCGGCCGCTTCACCTACCGACTTCCCGTGCTGACCGGCTTCCAGAAGCAGTTCCTGCACTTGACCGGGGATAATCTCGTCCTGGGCGCCTTTTTCGACTATGGCAACGCGTTTGATGCGGACCGTGTGGATCTCAACCGCTTCAAACGCGCCATCGGCGGCTCCTTGCGCGCAGGTGCTTTCTCCTTTTATGGTTTCCCGACCGCCCTCTCCTTCGAGGCCGCCTATGGGCTGGACCGCGTCGAGAACGGCGGACAGCAGTACGGCCGCGAATGGCGGTACTACCTGATGGCCTTGTTTGACTTTATGGATTGATCGGAAGGGAGTTGCAGATGAAGAAGGTCTTTCTGGCCGCCCTCCTGGCGCTGGCGGCCGTCGCACAAGCAGGAGATTGGCAGGATTTCATCCTCGATAGCCCGCGTACCCGGCTGGCCCTGGCCGATACCGCCATGCTGCAAGACTCGACGGCCGAGTCCGCGGACGCCTATGTCGCCCTCAAAAAACCCGGCAAAGCCCTCCTGTTCTCCGCTATCGTTCCGGGCGCCGGCCAGGTTTACGACGGCTCCTACCTCAAAGCCCTCGGCTTCCTCGCCGTCGAAGCGGCGAGCTGGTATCTCTACAGTGGGTATCAGGGCAAGGGTCAGGATATCGAGGACGAATATGAAAAGTATGCCGATTCCAACTGGAGCGAAGAAAAATACTGGCAAGCCATTGCCTCGATGTCCGGCAAACCAGTCGGCGATATCGAAGCGCTGCGCGAGTGGGAACACCTCAATTTCAGCCATGGTCTGCATTTGACCAAAGACCAGCAGTACTACGAAATGATCGGCAAGTATAACCAGTTCAACTATGGCTGGAATGACATTTATACGACCACCCCGAGTCCAACGGACAAGATGACTTATCTCAAGGATCAGATTCGGTCGCCGCGGCGGCTCTATTACGAAACCCGTCGCGACGCCAGCAACCGGAATTTCAAGCACGCAACGACCTGCCTGACCGTGGTCATCCTCAACCATATGACCAGCGCCCTCGAAGCGGCGTTTAGCGTCAGCCGGCATAACCGGGAAGTCGCCGAGGCCCGTCTCTATTTCGAGCCGCGGCAGATGGACCAGAAGCACTACAGCGCGCTCACTCTTCGCGTAGATTGGTGAGCCCTATGAAGCGAATCGCATTCTGGATCGGTATGGCTTTACTTTTGGCCGCGGCGCCGCAGGGCATCAGCGGCGGATTCGCCATGCAGGAGGAGACGAGCGATCCGCTGGCACTCGCCGCCAAGTCCAGGGGCAAGGCCATGATGCTCTCTTTCCTGCTGCCCGGGCTCGGTGAGCGCTACGCCGATGCAACCACCAAATCCTACATCTTTCTCGGGACCGAGATCAGCTTGTGGCTGGGCTATACTGGCTTTGTGACCTATTCCGGCTGGCGGCGTGATGAATATGAGAGTTTCGCCGCCCGGCATGCCGGAGTGGATCCGAAGGGCAAGAACGATACCTATTACACCAATATCGGCAACTATGCCGATATCGGCCAGTATAACGCCGCCAAGCTGCGCCAGCGTAATCTGGAGGACTATTATCAGGACACGGCGCGCTATTACTGGAAATGGGACACGGCCGCCAACAAGGCCCATTTCGACCAGATACGCATCGCCTCCGAGAAGGCGCGCAACCGCTCCACCTTCGTTCTCGGCGCTATCCTCGCCAACCACCTGGTCAGCGCCATAGATGCGGTCTGGAGCGTCAACCGCCACAATAAAAACCTCGCCAGTCACACACACTTTAACCTGCACTTCGGCGATGGGGTCTTCCAGCCCCGCTGCCTCTTCTCCCTGCAAACCTGCTTTTAAAAGAAAAGGCCGGTGACTGCGATCCCGCAATCACCGGCCGAGCACACCCCATAAGAACTAATCCTGGCTCTTTTTTTCATAGAAGACGCCGCGCAGCTGCCCCCGTATCCTCCAGCGCGCCACAGCCAGCCCGATGAGCGTCAACAGAGCGAGATGGAGGAACTCCCCGCTGACATGCCGCCATCCCGCGCCCATTTGTGTGATCCGGACAAAGGCCTGTAAATAGGGGGTGCAGGGTAACAGCTGACTGAAGCTTCGCACCGCCCAGGGCATGGAATCCAGCGGCCAGCTGTATCCGGAGAGCAGGAACAGGGGGTAGGAGGTGAAGACGAAGAACTGCATGGCGACGATCTTTTTGCCGAAAAAGGAGGAGATAAAGAGGCTGAAATAAATCACAGCGAGTAAAAAGAGCACCGTCAACAGCGCCAATGCCGTGATGCTGCCGCGGAAAGGGATCCTGAAAAGCGCAAAAAGAGAGCCATAGAAAAAGAAGGCATAGGCCAGATAGAGGACGAGATAAAAGAATCCCTTGCCGCTCATCACCGCCCAGGTGCTCTTGCCGGAAATCCGGTAGAGCTCACCCAGTGTGCCAAATTCACGCTCCTTGGCCACACTCTCGGCGAGCCCGATGAGCAGGGTCTGCTGGAGAATCATCACCAGCAGTCCGGGGATAAGAAAATCACCATAGCTGTCGGTCGGGTTAAAAAGCGCCTTGTGCTCGACCTCCAGGGGTTCGATCATTTCGAGTGCCTGCGCCCGGCTGAAACCTGCACTCTCAAAGAAGTGCAACCGGATCCCGCCCGCCAGGGTACCGCTGACCTCGGCGACGGCCTTGCTGATGTCATTGGCGATGAGAAAGCGGCTGGTATTGAGATACACCGGAAGATGCGCGGTGCGGCCTCTTTTAATCTGCACGCTAAAATCCTCCGGGATATAGACGATGCCATGAACCCGCATCTCCATGAGCCCCGCAACCGCTTCGGCATAGGTGGCAGGCTGTTCAGCAATGCGCACCAGCTTGCTGCTGTCGAGGTAGCGGATCAGGTCGCGCGCCACCTGCGAATGGTCCTGATCCACAATGGCAATGGGCACATCCCATTCACTCTTCAGACTGTAGATGGAGCCATAGAAGAAGGCATAAAATAGCGGCGCGAGCAGAATCACCACAAAGATGTTGGTATCACTGTGGATACGGCGGACCTCCCGGCGCACGACCGACCACCAGCCATGGATCTTGGACTGGATCATAGCATGCCTCCTTTTCCGCTTTGCTGCTCCGACTGCAGCACCGGAAGGTGACGGCAATGGTAGTGAAGCAAAGTCCAGCTGACTGCCGCAGGCACGGCGACGAACAGCGCTAGGATCATCACCTCATTGCGCAGGCTGTGCAGTGGCGCGCCCATCTGATAGAGTTTGATGAATCCGGTAAGGAAATGGGTGAAGGGCATGATCTGTGCAAAGGCGCGGTGGATGACTGGCATCCCCCAAAGGGGGAAGGTATAACCACTGAACATGAAGGCCGGCGTGTTGATGAAGACGGCCACTTCAGTCGCCAGCATCTGGTTATGCACCAGGCAGGAAATCATCAGACCGAGAAAGAATGAGGCGGCGATGAAGAGCAGGAAGAGTCCGAGGATGACCACGGCCGGGGCCGCCACGGGAATATGAAAAATCGGGAAGACAATCCCCAACAAGCCAAGCGCCATGGCGCCATATACCAGCAGATGCGGTAAGGATTTGCCGAGCAATACCACCCCGGCATGGCCATCTGCCGCTGCGAAAAGCTCGGCGAGCGTCCCTTCGTGGTACTCTGCGGAGATCACCAGCACCGCCACCAGCATGATGAACATCTGCATGAAGGCCGGCAGCAGTCCTGGAACCAGATAGTTGGCATAGTTGTAGGAGGGGTTGAAAAGAGCCTGGGTATCCACACTGACCGGATTGGCGAGGGCCATGGCCTGGCCGGCACCCAGTCCGCGCCCTTCCAGTTTTTTGACAAGAATCGCAGCGGAGGCCATACGGCCGATCGTCGCCGCCTCCTTGTAGATCATGTTGCCCGAGAGCAGGTTGATATGGTTGCGGTAGACGACCATCCGGGCCGGCACCCCCTGCTTGATATCCCGCTCCATCCCTTCCGGCAGGTAAAAAGCCCCCTGGATCCGGCCGGCACGCATCGCCTCCTCGATATCGGCGGGGGAATGCACTTCGGAGGTGATCCGAAAAAGCCGATCGGCAGCGACCGCGCGCACCAGGCTCCGTGAGAGTTCCGACTGGTCGGCGTCCAACACCGCCACGGGTAGAGCCTTGACCACCTCATTGCGGTAGATGGCGGCGACAAAGACAAAGAGGATGACCGGCAGGATGATCATCAATAGGTAGAGATTTTTGCGGTTGGCGATCCGGCGCCATTCCCGTACCATGATCCGTCGCACCGCATTGAGATAGTCTGTCATAGGGTGTTCTCTATTCTGGCCGGTTACAGCGTCACCCGGGCAGTCATGCCCGGAATGAGCCCCGCAATTTCCTTCTGCGGGCGCAGGTGGATTTCAAGAGTCTTGATGTCAAAGTCACCCTTCTGATTGGTAGCGCGCCAGGTGGCAAAGTCCGCCATCGCGGCGATCTGGGTCACCTTGAAAGGGTGTCGCTCAGGGCCCAAAGCTGGAATGACTACCTCCATCATCTGATTCTTCCTAATCGAGGCCATCTGGTCCTCGCGTACCTGCAGGATCACCCAAACATCCTTCGGATCGACCAGCGTGAAGATCGGATAACCGGCGGCGACGATCTCGCCAGGATCGCTGATCCGTTTGAAAACCTCACCATCCAAGGGGCTTTTGATCAGGGTCTCATCTTGATAGGCCAGCGCCTCGGCCAACCCCTGCTCGGCTTGATGATAGAGCGCCTCGGCAGCCTGTATCTCCTCACTGCGCACGCCTTTGAGCACCATCTGGTATCGGGCGTGGGCGGCATCGAGCTGTTCCTTCGCTGCCTTGTACTGGAATTCGACTTGATCGTGCTCCTGAGTCGAGATGACGCTGTCGCGATAGACGGAGCTGATGCGGTTCCAGGTCTTTTCCGCGAGCTCGAACTGATGCCTGGCGGTCTCATAACCCTTGGCGGCCTGTTCCTTCTCCTCGGGGCGGGCGCCATGACGCGCCATCTCCCATTTGGCCCGGGCGGCGGCCATCTGGGCGCGGGCTTGCTCCACCTTGGCGTCGATTTCCCGGCTCTGCAGCCGCGCCAGCACCTGTCCGCGCCGTACCGGCGATCCTTCCTGCACAAAAATAGAGTCCATCCGTCCTGGGAGCTTGGAGGCAACGTCCACTTCGGTGCATTCAACCTGGCCGGTCAGAACGACTTTGTTCGCCGTAAAAGCGCGGATGACCAGGGTCATGGCCGCGATCAGGGCGATCATCGCCGGGACCAGTAATATGGATTTGGCATTTGATTTCATACAATTTCCTCCAGCCGGCGCACCGGCGCTTGATGGTGTTTTAATCGACCTGCTTGTTCCGGTTCCAGACTTTCAGTAGGGCTTCGGGTTTGCCGGCGGCGATATAGATGTCGGCCAGGGCGGAGTAATAGGCCTGCAATGAGCTCAGTCGTTCCATGCGGATGCGCTCCTGCGAGAGGCGGGCGTCCACCACCTCCAGAGAGGTGCCTAAACCCGATTGGAAGCGTTTGTCATTGAGACGTAGATTCTCGTCCGCCAGAGCCAGGGTGGTGGCGAGCTTTTCATAACGAGAGCGGGCATTGGCTGCATCCCGCCATGCCTTTTGCACCCACAGATCCACCTGCTGCCGGGCATCCTTCTGAATATGCTCGACCTCGCGCTCAAGATGAACCGATTGCTGGAGCGCATGCATCCTTTTCAGGCCGTTAAAAAGGGTCCAGTTGGCTTGGATCCCGACAACCCAGCGCGGTTCCAGTGCCGATAGATACTCCGGATAGAGCTCATACTTGCCGAAACCGGCCACCTCCGGAAGCAGTTCGGAGCGGGCGACCGCATAGTTTTGCCGGGCTGCGCGCTGTTTCATCGCTACCAGATGCAACAGGGGCTGGTTCTCCTGCGCTGAATAGATGAGCGCGTCGAGCGAGTCACCGGCGGCAGTGTAAGCAAGGGTATCCGCAGCCAATAAAACAGATGCGGACTCCAGACCCAGGGTATGGGCGAGGGCGATGCGTGCCAGGTCGAGCTTGTTCTGGTCATCGAGGAGGTTGCGTTCCGCATCGGCCACCGCTACCTCTGCCCGCAACAGGTGATAGCGGGGGATGAGGCCTTCCTCAAAGAGACGCTGGGCATCCAGGCGGTGGCGTTTCATGCCCTCGAGCACGTCGGCGCGCGTGGCGACTACCTGCTGGAGCAGGGCGACAGCAAAATAGTCGTTGGCCGCCTGCTTGAAAACCTGGTTGCGGACTTGGATCAGCTCGGCCGCCGCGGCTTCCTCCTCGGCCGCAGCATATTTCTTGGCGGCGATCAGCTTGCCGCCGACAAAGAGCGGCTGCACCCCGACCAGCGCGGCACTCGGATAATCCTGCTTCTTCAGGGTTTCCGAAAAGGGCGGCAGCAAGCCGTCCAGAGCGCCATAATACTGTCCATTCAAGGCCTGGCGCTGCGCCGCGCTCAAGGGCGCTTTGCCCTGCAGCAGCGAATAGATGTTGGTCATCTCGGTCTGATTCCCGGCTTGAATCGTGATGATCGCCTCCCGAATGGGATCGAGGTCGATTGCCAAAGGCGCATCGAGGTGCCGGTAACTGGCCTCGACCTTGGCCGTGGGCAAAAAGTTGCCCCAGGCGGCCTTGTTCGCCTGTTTTTTCTGTTTGAGGCGCTCTTCATACTGGCGGATCTTTTCGTTGCCCCGCAGCGCGGTATCGACCGCTTCCGCAAGGGTCATCGACTGCGCCAGGGCCAGCGCCGGAAGCAACAGGGCAACCAGTAGCAGGCGGATTTTCGGTGTTGAACGGGACATGGCAGTCTCCAAATTATTAATGAATATCTGTTCATTATTGATCAAAGGGCATGGCCGCGGGGTTCTGGAAACGCTTCCGTCATTACGTCAAGCCATGCGAAGGCGGAGTGATCAGGATGCCCTCACGTACGATGCTTTTCACCTGCTGGCAGATGCTTTGCAGCGAGATCTGTTCGGGATTTTGGGCCCATTGGTGGATAAGGTAGCGGATACCCCCGAAGAAGAAGAGCCGGATGATCCTGAGATCGATGTTCTTACGGAAAACCCCCCGCTCAGTCCCTTCGATCAGGATCTCCTGGGCGAGCTCCAGAAAGCGATCATAATAGGGGAGAAAGGCATTGTCTTGATTTAGCAGCAGATGGTTCTGCTCGTTGACGAAGACCAGGGCCAGGGCGGGCTTGTTAAGGAAGAGTTCGAAGACATGGTCGATGAGCCGGTCCAGTTTTTGCACAGGCTCCAGGTCGAGCCGCAGCGTCAGAATTTCGATCTCTGCCGCCAGGCGCTTCCAGAGATCATGAAAGATACGGTTAAGGATCTCCTCCTTGCTGGCGAAATAGAGATAGACGCTGCCGGTTGCTACGCCTGCCCGCTCGGCAATGGTGAACATCCGGGTCTTGTGATAGCCGTTCTCGGAGAAAAGCTGAACGGCCGCCTGGAGTATATCCTGTTCCTTGTTGCCTTCCTTGGTGCGCATGGTACTCGATTTTTAAAAATGAATATTGATTCACTAATCAATATACGATACTTTTATTACAAATACAAGTTTTTTTGCTGAAATTGAGGATGTTTTTTCGTATCTTTGCTTGGGATGAAACGGCCGGAACGCCTCCTGGTGTCTGGTGACATTCCGCCTCTTCCGATGAAAGGATCAAACCATGAATCGTGTGTGCTCCCGCCTCTCGCTGGCAGCTGGGATGATCTCCGCCCTCGCCGCGGCAGCGTTCAGTTTTGAGAAACTCCCGGATGGCCTCCTTTTCACCCTGGACAAAAGGCTGGCATCGGGTACGGCCCGCCTCAAAATCGAGGTTTGCGGTGATCAGCTCATCCGCGTCGTGGCCTCTCCCGCCGATACCTTTTCAGCCCGTCCCAGTCTGATGCGCATCGCTTTCGATGCCGGGACTCCGAGCTGGAACATCAGAGACAAAGGGGTCTATGTGGAGTTGACCACCGCCAAGCTGCGGGTTCGGGTCCACAAGACCACTGGCGCGGTCTCGTTCTATGACCGCAAGGGCTCGCTTCTTCTCGCCGAGCGCACCAACGGCCGCCGCTTCACCCCGGCGGTGGTTATGGAAGAGCAGGCCGACCACATCCAGCAGCTCTTTCACTCCCCGGCTGATGAGGCCTTTTACGGCCTCGGCGAGCAACAAAACGACATGATGAATTACAAGGGGCAGGATGTCGATCTCTTCCAGCTTAACATCCTCGATGTCAATCCCTTCCTGGTATCGAGCCGGAATTACGGCATCCTCTGGGACAATACCTCCCAGACTCGCTTCGGCGACTGCCGCGATTTTCAATCGCTCTCCGGTCTCAAACTCTACGACAAGAACGGCACCTTGGGAGGCCTCACCGCTGAATATTTCCGGACGGCGGGTTTTCAGGATCTCTTTACGGCGCGCACCGAGCCGCGTATCGAGCATGAGTTCATCGATGTCAATGATCCCTATCCTGATGGATTTCGGGAAAATGTCGCCAGCGTTCGTTATTCCGGCCAGATCGAAGCCGCGGAGAGTGGTGAGTTCAAATTCCGCCTTTATGCCTCCGGCTTTTATAAAATGTGGCTGAATGGAGATCTGGTCGCCGATGGCTACCGGCAGAACTGGCTGCCATGGACGACTCTGCCACGTCTGCAGATGTCCGCGGGCAAGCGCTATGACCTCCGAATCGAATGGATTCCGATGGGCGGTTACATCGGCCTCAAATTTCTGCCGTTGGACCGGGATACCCCGCCCAATACGCTTTCGCTCTGGTCGCAGATTGGCGATCAGATTGACTATTACTTCGTCCATGGCGGCAGCTTCGATGAGGTCATCCATGGCTACCGCACCCTCACCGGCAAGGCCCCGATGATGCCCAAATGGGCACTGGGCCTCTGGCAGAGCCGCCAACGCTACACCTCGCAGGAGGAACTCCTTTCCGTGGTCAAGGAGTTTCGCGCCCGCAAGATTCCCTTCGACAATATCGTCCTCGACTGGTTCTACTGGAAAGAGGATCAATGGGGCAGCCATGAGTTCGACCCGAGCCGCTTCCCCGATCCCAAGGGGATGGTGGACGAGCTCCACAACGACCTGCATGCACAGATCATGATTTCGGTCTGGCCCAAGTTCTACGTCGGCACCGAACATTACAACGAGTTCGCCGCCCATCCCGGCTGGCTCTATATGCGCAATGTTCTGGTCAAAGAGCGCGACTGGGTGGGCCCGGGCTACACCTGCTCGTTCTACGATCCCTACCGCGACGAGGCCCGCAAGCTCTTCTGGGACCAGATCAACGAACATCTCTTCAGCAAGGGCTTCGATGCCTGGTGGCTTGATGCTACGGAACCAGACATCCATAGTAACCTCTCTCTCGAGGAGACGCGGCGGCGCATCGGCCCGACCGGCCTGGGTTCTTCCTCGCGCTATCTCAACAGCTACACCCTGGTCCATTCGGGCGGCATCTACGAAAATCAGCGCAAGACCCGGCCCAACCAGCGGGTTTTCATCCTTACCCGTTCGGTCTTCGCCGGGCAGCAGCGTTATGCCGCCGCCACCTGGAGCGGCGATATCGTCACGCGCTGGTATGACCTCAAGGCGCAGATCTCCGCCGGGCTCAATTTCAATCTCTCCGGTGTACCCTGGTGGACCATGGATATCGGCGGCTTCTCGGTCGAACCGCGTTTCGAACGCAACGTCAAACCCGAAGATCTCGAGGAGTGGCGCGAGCTCAATGCCCGCTGGTTCCAGTTCGGGACCTTTGTGCCTCTGCTACGGGTGCATGGCGAATTTCCCTACCGGGAGATATGGAACATCGCCCCCACCGGGCATCCCGCTTACCAGGCTATGCTGGCTTATGACGAGCTGCGCTATCGCCTGCTGCCCTATATCTACTCTATGGCTGCGGAGGTGACCTTCAAGGACTATACCTTCATGCGCGCTCTGGTTATGGATTTCCCGAAGGACCAGAAGGTGCGATCGATCGGCGACCAGTACCTGTTCGGTCCGGCGATTCTGGTCAACCCGGTCACGACCTACAAGGCCCGCGCCCGTGCCCTCTATCTGCCTGCCGGCACCGGATGGTATCGCCTCCAGACCGGCGAATTTGCGGCCGGCGGGCGGGAAATCGTCGCCGAAGCGCCGCTGGGCGATATCCCGCTCTATGTCCGCGAGGGGTCGATCATCCCCTTCGGGCCGCCTGTGCAATACGTTATGGAAAAGCCTCCCGATCCCATCCGCCTCTACGTCTATACCGGCCGCGACGGCGCCTTCACTCTTTACGAGGATGAAGGGGTCAATTACAATTACGAGAAAGGGCAGTACGCGACTATCCCGGTCACCTGGTCGGAAAAGGAGCGCAAGCTGACGCTGGGCGCGCGCCAGGGAGAATTCCCCGGCATGCTCCGGGAGCGCACCTTTGAAGTGGTCTGGGTGAGTCGGCAGAAACCGTCCGGACTCGATTTTACCGCTGCGCCCGCGGCCCGAGTGCCCTATACCGGTGCCCCTGTCACTGTACGGATGCAATAGGAAGAGCGCAGCCACGCGGGAAGGGAGGGCGTGGCTGCTGGACACTCGTCCTTCAAGGTATTTTAATTTTATCAGGAGTGTCTATGACCTGTAATCAGAGTCTGGTGGCCCTTAGGATGGCGGTTTCCCTTATGGCCTTGGCGACGATCTGCATGCAGTGTTCCGCCCCTGGACCGTCCCCGCGGAGGATCGAGCGCTTCACCCGAGACTGGAAGTTCAAGCTGGGGGATCTCCCTGGCGCCCAGGAACCCGGTTTCGCCGACAGTGACTGGCGAACCCTGAACCTGCCCCACGACTGGAGCATCGAGGGGGCGTTCAGCAAGGATAACCCCGCTACGACCGACGGCGGCGCCCTGCCCGGCGGCATCGGATGGTACCGCAAAACCTTCACGCTGCTGCAGGCGGACATGGGCCGTAGCGCTTTCATTGATTTCGACGGCGTGTACCGCAACAGTGAGGTATGGATTAACGGCCATTACCTTGGCAAGCGGCCCTACGGGTACAGTTCCTTCCGGTATGAACTCACACCGTGGCTGAAATTCGGTGGTGCCGCGAATGTCCTCGCGGTGCGTGTCGACAACTCGAAGCAGCCCAATTCGCGCTGGTATTCCGGCTCGGGGATCTACCGCAATGTCTGGCTGACCCTCACCGGCCGGGTCTATGTTGATCACTGGGGCACCTGCATCACTACGCCGGAAGTCTCGGCGCAGCAGGCGGTGATTTCCCTGCAGATCCGGGTTCGCAATGACCGCGAGACTTCGCAGCAGGTGACGGTCATGACCGAGGTTTTCGATCCCGCTGGCCGCCGGGTGGCTGCTCTGCGCAATGCGATAAGTGTGCCCCCGGGAGCCGTTGAACCAATATCAGGGAACGTCACCGTGACGCAGCCGGCCTTGTGGTCGGTCGAAAAGCCGGTGCTCTATCGTGCGGTGACCCGGGTGCTGGCTGAAAACCGGGAGGAGGACCGGTACGAGACCCCCTTTGGCATCCGCACCATCGCTTTCGACCTGGAGAAAGGCTTCGCCCTCAACGGGGTGGCGATGAAGCTGCTGGGGGTCTGCAACCATCACGATCTCGGCTGCCTCGGGGCGGCGATCAACGAGCGCGCCCTCGAGCGTCAGCTCGAGCTGCTCAAGGCGATGGGCTGCAATGCCATCCGTACCTCCCACAATCCACCGGCGCCGGAATTGCTCGACCTTTGCGACCGCATGGGCTTACTGGTTATGGACGAGGCCTACGATATGTGGAAGCTGCCCAAGAATCCCTACGATTATCACCTCGATTGGGATGCATGGCACCGCCGTGATCTCGAGGATCTGATACGGCGTGACCGCAACCATCCTTGCGTGGTGCTCTGGAGCATAGGCAACGAGATTCCCGAACAGTGGGATGACAGCGGCATCGAGATGGCCAAAGAGCTGGCTGCAATCGTCCGCGATCTCGATCCTACCCGACCGATCACCTCGGCCTGCAACGACCCCTCGCCGCAGAATCGCATCATCCGCTCGGGCGCTCTGGATGTCGTCGGCCGCAACTATCACGAGCAAGATCTGCGAACCTTCCCCCAGGATTATCCGGGACTGAAACTAGTCGCCAGCGAAACCAACTCCGCCATCGCCACCCGTGGCGCGTATGACATGCCCTCCGATTCCGTGCGGATCTGGCCGATTGCCTGGAACAAACGGGGGCCGATGAATCCCGATCTCACCTGCTCGGCTTACGACAACTGCCGCGTCCCCTGGGGGGCCACCCATGCTGATAACTGGCGGATCGTGCGCGAGTATCCCTATGTCTCCGGCATGTTTATCTGGACCGGTTTCGATTATCTCGGCGAGCCGACGCCCTATCCCTGGCCGGCGCGCAGCTCCTACTTCGGCCTGATCGATCTGGCCGGTTTCCCCAAGGATGGCTACTATTTTTATCAGGCCGAATGGACCAGCCGGCCTATGCTGCATCTCTTCCCGCATTGGAACTGGCAATCCGGCCAGGTGATCGATGTTTGGGCCTACACCAACCAGGGTGCGGTGGAGCTGTTCCTCAACGGTCGTTCCCTGGGCAAAAAGGAGAAGACCCGCGATACCTTCCAGCTGGTCTGGCGGGTGCCCTTCGAACCAGGCTTTCTCAAGGCGGTGGCCTATAAGGAGGGCAGCGCAGTGCTCGAGCAGCGTATGCAGACTGCCGGGGCTCCGGCAAAAATAGTCCTGACCGCCGACCGCGATCGCATCAAGGCGGACGGCCGTGATCTTTCGTTCGTGACGGTCGAGGTCGTGGATAGCGCCGGGGTCCTGGCGCCGCGGGCGGACAACCTGGTGCAGTTTTCCCTGCAGGGGCCGGCTGTGATCGCCGGTGTCGATAACGGCCTCCAGACCAGCATGGAGCCCTTCAAGGCGGACCATCGCATGGCGTTCAACGGTAAATGCCTGTGCGTGATCCAGACGCGCGACGAGCCGGGCGTGATCGTTTTAACCGCCCGTTCGGAAGGCTTGCAGGAGGCGGTGCTGCAGATCATCAGCGAATAGGTAGTGGGATCACTTGATCAGGAGCATTTTCCGGGTTGCAGCGAGGGGGCCTGCCTCCAGTCTACAGAGATAGAGGCCGCTGCTGAGACAGCTGGCATCAAACGCGATGCGGTACACACCAGCTTGCTGCCGGGTGCCAGCGAGCAATTGAGCGACCTCTCGCCCGCTCAGGTCCAGGATCCGCAGCCTCACCTCTATCTCATGGGGTAGACGATAAGAGATCATGGTCCGGGCGTTGAAGGGATTCGGATAATTGGGGCCGAGTTCGAAATGGTCCGGCGTTAGGGGGGGTGCGGATTCGACGCGGTTCACGGCGCGGCTAATGAGCACATACTGCACCGACAACGGCGGTGAGGTGTAGCGGATCCCGCCGTTGGTGTCGTAAGCCCGGGCGAGTATCTTTTCCAGCCCCTCAACCGGTCCCCAGGCTGCTCCCGATGGGCCGGCGTCGTTCACCACGACCTTTTGCGCCCATTGCTCGCTGGTCTCTCCGACGAGCGAGTAGAGGTAGTATTGGCCGCCTGGGGAGAAATCTTGCGGCGAGAGCTGGATGATCTGTTCGGTGGCGCCCTTGTTGACGGTCACCACGCCCAGCTCGCCGGAGGCGAAGGTAGTGGCGTACGAGAGCACATCGCTGCTGCCGGCCACAGCTGATTTGATGCTGTGGTTGCCGGTGAAACGCTGCAGGTAGTAGAGATAGTAAAAGTCGGGACGCGGGCTCCAGGCTGGAATGGCCGGGTTGGCGCCCTTGTAGAACATCCCGCCGGATTCCCAATGAACCAGCAGCCAGCGGGCCGACAGGCCGAACTGGTTCTGGATCATCTCGCAGCTGAGCACGACGGCCTGCATGCCGTTCGCGATGGAGGTCACGGCCTGGGGATGATCGACCATATTCCACTCCGTCAGGGCGACCGGTCTGCTGAAGGCCTGTTTCCGGGCGATATCCTGGCGGATGAAGGTTATGTTTTTGTTGATCTCGCTGCGCGCCAGATCGATCTGGCTCCTGGCCTTGCTGACCCCGGTGCTGCCGAAATAATTGTGCATCACATAAAAATCCGCACTCCCACCGACTTCCCGGAAAAACCCTTCATTCCAGGTTCGGTCCGCGACATTCCAGCTGGTCGTGCCGTCATAGTGGAGGATCTGACCGCCGATGTAAATGGTTTCATCCATTTCGGCCGCCGCGGCCCGCATGGAATCAGCGAAAATTCTAAAGTGGCGTCCATAGATCTCGCCGGTGATGATTTTGGGTTGGCCGTCCCGGTTGCGGGTGGTATCAATCTGCCAGCCGGCTTCCCACGGCCCGGCGTTCTCATTACCGATCTCCCAGAATTTGGTGCGACCTTCATCATGGCGGACCCAGTCGGCAGCCAGATGGGCGGCGCGCTCCACCGGTTTATCACCAAGGCCGTAGCGGGCATAGCCATAGTTGACGGTGATCAATCCCTGGGTTGCGTTGACCTGATCGCGCATGGAATAATAGTTATCCAGAGTCGTGGTCCAGCTGTTCGCACCGAACTGAGGGGAGAGGGGGATCGCTGCGCCATTGTTGGCGCCGTCGGGGATGGTGGCAGGCAGGTCGCCTGGATCGCCATTCCAAAAAAAGATATCGCCCCAGCTGCCGCCGGGATAGCGGATGAGGGTGGGGGAGAGCTCCTGGATATGGCCGATAAGCACCTTGTTCATCACGTCATTGCCTACCCAGGCCGCCAGGGCATTGCCAAAGATGTACGGGGAAACCTTGCCAAGCGTATCCATGGTGCTGATGGTCACGATCACGTCCGGATTGGCGGGCGGTTTAGCCGCCGCCTGAGAGGGTGGGATCCACGCCGTCCTGGGGGCGAAATCCACGAGAAAACAGTTCTCGGCCGTTTGCGCCGGAAGCAGCGTGGATCCCGCGAGGCCGAGGAAACAAAGCAGGCTTGACATGGTAAGACGCATGGAGACTCCCTGGGGTTGACCGTGCAATTAATAATAGGGCCTGTTGCAGACGCCACAGGCCCTGGGCTGGATGGTGACGGGGGTCAGTTGCCCGCTGTCGTCCCCATGTCGACGCGATAGACCGTCCACTCTTCGCCGGCGGTGTCATCGCCGCAGATCATATAGAGATAAGTCTTACTGCCCCAGGAAAAGTGCTTGCAATATGGATTGAGGATTCCCTTGTAATAATAATCCATCTGGCCGGTGGCGGGAGTATAGCTGAGCAGGGGATCGGCTGCATCGGTTGCGATTATCATGGTACCATCCGAGGCGAAACTGATGGCCTTGAGGCTTCGGCCGGCGAACATGCTGGTTTTGGAGAGATCGAGGACCAGCTCTTGGGCGCCGACGCTGCCCTTGTCGCCAATGGCATGCCGGTAGATCTTGACCGGATCGGCTGCTGTGGCCCGGGCAGCGACGTATACGGCGCCGTTATAGCAGCGGATGGCGAGGATCTCCTGCGTGGCGTAAAAACCGGCTGAGACCGCGGTGGTTGACAGATCCCCGGGAATGACGACCAGATCGGTACGGGTTCCGCCGGCAAAGCAGTATCCGGTTTCGCTGAAATCAAGGAATTTCACCACTTTTCCCGATGGGAGGTTCACCCAGCGAGCGATGGTTCCAGTGGAGAGGTCAACCCGGTCGATGGCCCTGTTGTTTCCGGCCAGATAGAGATTGCCGTCCCCTCCGATGCTGGCGTCGTAGGGGACGCGCAGGGCGGAGGCGATGTTGGTCTTGTCGCCGCTAGGGGTGATTTTTTGGATATAACGGGTGTTGGTCTCAACTACATAGAGATTCTCGCGGGCATCCACGACAACCACTGCCAGCGGCAGATCCTCGTTGAACAGGCCATAGCGGCCGACGACCGCGTCGATCCTGTAAGGCTGGGCATATTTGGCCGTGGCCATCGCCTTATTGGAGACCACCTTGACCTGACAGGCCTCGTTGGCCAGTTTGGGTCGGCGCACCTTAATGACGGTGTCGGAGAACTCGACAACATCCGCCTTGACATCATCGAAGTAGATGCCATTATAGAGATAGCGGTAACTGGTATCCTTGTCCGAGCTCTTGACGATCAGGGTATCAATCGCGCCGGTGAAATTAGCGCCATGAATGGTGATATAATTCACGCCCGCAACCGCGGCTGCCGGATCGATCGATGAAATCGAGACGGCGGCGGTAGCAGGCGCGGGCTCCTCCCACTTGGGCTCGGCGACATCAAATTCGCAACCGGTCAGCAAAAGTCCGGCAGCCGCCAGCAGGAGCGTGACGAGGGTTAAGATACAGCAAGGTTTCATCATGGTATTCTCCTTGGCCTTGATTACAGTGAGATCCGGGCGGTCATGCGCTGGACGTTATCGAAGACCCCGTAGGGGGTATAGGCGTAATCAAAGGCGAAGCCTGATTTATAGACGCCGAGTCCGAACGAAAAGCCACTGTTCTCATCGCTGGCGGTGACATAGCCGCCGCGCAGGGCGATCATGTTCATGATCCGGTAATCCAATCCGACCTTGAGCTGCTCGGGATGGTCCCGGTAATGGCTTGCATCGATGCTCATCACCAGGGACTGGTTATACGGGACCTCATGAAAAAGATCCATCAGATTCATCGAGATCCCGAGGGTGAAAACCAGGGGCAGCTGGAACTGCTCATAGACATATTGAATTTCCTTGGAGAAGTTACGCACCGACATGCCGAAGACGAGGCTCTTAACGCCGGTCTTGAACTGGGTGCCAAAGTCGAAGACCAGGGGCGTGAGGCGGTTGGTGCCTGTAGCCGTCGAGTCCTCATAGCCGATGATGGCGTGATTCGAATCATCATAGATCGGGATGTGTTTGGATTCGTTGGGAATCCGGCTCTCTCCGAGATCCTGATGGGCCATACGGATTTGCCCACCGACGCTGAAGCGGTCGGTAAGCGCCCTGGCGTAGCCGAGACCCACGGCATAGGCATTGAGATCGAAAAGGCCGGTCTCTTCGTAGCCTTTGAGGTTGGCAGGATCCTTGCTGACCACTGTGCCAATGAAGCTCCCAAAATCGGCATACTGCAGACTCAGTCCGACCACGCCGTATTTGCCATTGGCCGGATTGAGTGCCAGGCCCACCGTATAGTGCCGGATATCAGCGATCCACTCGTTATTGCTGAGCGATAGGTCGGCGCGCCTTTCCATATTCGCCATCCCTGCCGGATTGAAAAAGAGGGCGCTGGAGCCCAACGGCAGGCTGGTCATTGCGCCGGCCATGGCGGCGCCCTGGGCGTCAGAGACGACACTCAGGAATTTGAAACTGGTCTGCGCCAGTTTCTGGTTATCCTGGGCATTTCCACCGACCGAGGCGAGCAGGACCAGGATACTTCCGAAAAGGCGAATTGCGGTTATTTTTTTCATCGATCTGCTCCCGTTATCGAATAATTACGAATTTGCGGAATGTCGACTGTCCGGCGCTGAAGATTTTGTCGCCTTTGTGATAGAGCACTTCACCCTGTTTATAGATCGTCTTGAGATTCTCGTCCGTGATGTCGTAGCGCGCAATGCGGTCGTCGGTTGCATAGGTATCCTCAGTCACCTCGACATAGAGGATGTAGATGCCGCTGACGACGATCTGGTTAGAGGAGGTCTTGGAGTCCCACGGCTCATCCCCGGAGCCATTGTTGTGCACGGTTTCCCAGATCAGGGTGCCGTCGTCGCTGAAGATTTTGAGCTTGCATTTGGGTGGGATCCCATAAAACATGATCCGATCATAAGGCCCGACCTCGCCGAATTGCCATTTGCGGGAGCGGATATCGTAGGGATTGGGGACAACGCGCACCTCGGCGAGGAGATCGCCTGATGGGCGGAGCAGATTGGCAGAAACCGAGGTCATCGTCAGGAACATGCTGCTGTAAAGCGGCACGCCCGGTTTGACGTCGTTCTGCGTCCCGTCATCCTTGGATTGAATAAAGTAGTAATAATTGAAGCCGCGGGTTGCGGAGGTGTCGTCAAAGCTGTGGGTCACATGGGCGGCATCGCATTCAAAGATCTTTTCATAGACCGCGCGGTAGTCCTTGACCAGCCCCTCAGAGCGGTAGATCACATAGCCGTTGAAGTGGGGGGTCTTGTCGGCGTTGTCGGCCCAGGTCAGGCTGATGGCATCGCCACCGGAGGCGACGGTGAAGGAGGCCGGCGCCGGCGGGGGCTGGGGGATTTTGTAGCCGGAGCGGAAATTGGCGCGGGCGTTCTTATACGTCTGTAGAATGGAATCGACACCCGAAAAGACCCAGGCCTTCTGGTATTCCGAGACGTTGGTCGTAGTGTTGCCATCCGGCTTGATGAGGGTCGGTGCCCCGGTCCCGGCGAAGTACTGATACCAGTTGGCCCCCACCTCGCGGCATTTTTCCCAAGCCAGACCATTGACGCCTTCGGCGAAGACGATGCGGATGCTGTCGCCGGGGGCCAGGGTATAGGGGCCGAAGCCCTGGCCATACATGCCGCCGGAGGGATGCAGGGGATCCGTGTTCAGCCAGTCGGCGTAGTAGCGTCCATCACCGACGGCCTCCCATAGCGACTTTTGCAGGTGGCCTTCGGTCATCTCCGCCCAGCGCAGCTTCATTGCGGTTTCGTCATACTGGCTTTGCGGGTTGGTTGTTGTTGAACCGTCGGCATTGAAATAGTTCACGGTCGCAGGTTGATTGTAGTCGTCGATGTTGAACAGGGCGCCGGATCCCTTGGAAGCGAGCAGGGTTACGCAGCCAGCAAATTTGGCGGCACCGAGGAGACCGTCGAGGTTGAGTCCGCCGCCGGTCTGCTTCGGGCAGCCCCAGTCGTAGTCATAGCCGAGACTGGTCACGGCGTTGCGGGTGCCATAACTTCCCTTCAGCGGGCTGTAGAAGGCATAAAAACCGCGGAGGCTGTCCGGGCGGGAGCGGTAGGGGGGTCCGAAGTCGTGGGCTACCGTGCTGGAGCCCCATTCCATTCCGAAATCGCCCCATGCCGAACTGTAACCATTCGAGCAGACCCCATTCATCGCATATCGGTAGCTGAAATAGACCCAAAAGTTCTTGAGCGTCTGGGCGTTGATTTCACCCTTGGTATTATAAATGCCGGTATTCTTGAAAACGTAGTCGTGGATGAAATAGGTGTCATGGTTTTGCTGGACAAAGCCGAGAACTTTTTTGATGACCGACACCCCCATGGAGGTGTTATAACGGATGACCACCATCCGGTCGCTGGGGAGGTTGGGGTCGATTTCGTCCAGGGCATCATAAAGGGTATTGGAAGAGCCGTTCTGGTTGTCGACGATGACTTTCGGGGGTTGTTCGCGGCCGATCAGCTTGATGCTGGTCGAAAAAATCATCGCCGCCTGGTTGTCCGCGTCATAACGCGGTCCGGAGCCGATCACCTTGACCGATTTGGTCTTTTTCTCGACGGGGTCATAAAAATCGCTCGCCCCTATCCAGACCGCTTTCGCGCGGGTGGCATACTGGTTATCTCCATACTGGGCGGGCCAGGCGAGAAAATTGGTCGTCGTGAAAGGATAAAGTTCGCACTCGTTTCCGAAATCCATGAAAAAGCATTGCAGCTGGCCGACTCGGATCCACCGGAGGTCCTGGGCCGTTGTACGATCGATACTGCCGGCCCCTAACAGGGTACTAATGGCCAGCAGCAGGGGCAAGCGTCTCATTTTCTTTTTATTCATCGTGCATTCCCATTCGTTAGGTTGGTGGCTGGCCATCAATCGATATCGAAGGCGAGACGAACCCCAAAGGTGACCGTCCGCGGATTGAGGAACCAGTAAGTGGAGGGATTGGGCATATCGATATACGCCCTGTCCTTGATGGCCTTATCGACCTTGGCCTTATCGACCTTGGCCCAGCGGTCCTTAACCTCCAGGACCGTAACGTTGTCGGTATAATACCAGTAAGCGTTCGTGGATTTGTCGTAATACCAGGCACGGTTGGAGGAGGGGATGGAGTTAAAGTCCACGCCATTCTCCATAGGCTGCCAGGCGACGCCGGGCTTGCGGTAATCGCCAAATTTATCGTCGCCTGGGATATTGTTGTAGGCATCGCTCCGGGGCAGATGCAGGGATTTACGATAGTTCAGATCACCGGTGTTATTGAGACGACGGGTGTTGAAGAGGTTGTTGATGTCAGCGAAAACCTGCAGATTGACCTTGCGGATCTGGATGGACTTGCTTAAACGCAGGGTGGCATCGAAGTAGTCGAGATACTGAATGTTGTTCTGGATCTTGTTATTGGTGTTGTTGTTGAAACTGGTGGTGCCGGCGTTATTGGGATTGTAGGTTGTCCAGCCGCCCTGATTCCAACGCAGCAGAATATTGGCGATCAGATCACCCAGGACCGCGTGGTTGAAGAGTCTTGGGCGGCCGAACTGTCGCGGCGTGGAGAAGGTCAGGTTGGCCCGGGCGAAGGGAGAGGGCACCGAGCGGGTCTGATAGATATTCACCGTGTTCTCATCGTAATCTTGCTGCGACTTGGGATCCTCGAAGACATAATTCTCGCCGAAGGCGCCATTCGAGGTGGCTTGATAGGTATAATTTAAAAAGCCGTAGAACCAGCGTCCGGCCGATTTGCGCAGGGTGAGCTCGAAGCCTCGGATGTCGGAATAAGCGGTGCTGGTGGTCACCGTGTAGGCTGTGCCATAGGCCGGGCGGTAGGAGGTGGTATTCTGCTGGTCGCTGATGTCCCGGTAAAAAGCGGCCAGTTGGAGGAGAAGCTGGCCATTGAAGAGATCGTGATCGTAGCCCAGTTCATAGGCGATGGTTTTGGCCAGGGTCAGATTGGGATCGCCGAAACGGACCAGCGTATTGTCAGAGGAGCGGTCAAAGCGGTACTGGGATTCATAGGTCGGCATCTGTTTGAAATGGCCATAGTTGAAGTAGAGCTTGGACCGGTCGGTGATGGGGTGGGAGATGCCGAGGCGTGGAGAGAGCTGCCATTGCCCCTTCGCCTTGGTCTTGGCCAAATCGGCGGTCTCTGTATACTTGTAGGAGTAGAACAGGGGATTGAATGGGTCAAGGGCCCACCAGTCGGTGCGCGAATTGCTATAATCGAGGCGCAGGCCCACGTTGAGGATGAATCCCTTGGTCTCGAGTTTATCCTGTAAATACATGGCAGCCCGGACCGGGAAATCGCGCATCTGGGTCCGATTGTCATATTGCAGCCCGCCGCTTTGCATGCGGATGTAGCCGTAATCGAGGTTCAGGTCGTTGTAAACAAACTCGACCCCCGACTTGACGAGGTTGTTGAAGTTGACCTGGCTGGTCAAATCCGCCTTGAGCGTAGTGCTGCTGACGTTCGACTTGTCGCGGGCAAGGGCGTTCTGGTTGCCTTCATTGATGCCGCTAACGATGCCGTCGATGCCGTAGAAAACCCCATAAGGCGTGGAGGTGGCGAAATAGCCGGGGATGATTTCAGTGGTTTTGGAGGTATCGCGCATCTCCGGCGAGTGGGTGTCGTATTTACGGTTGAAATATTCCGCCGAAATCTCATAATAGGTCGATTTGCTGAGCATGTGGGTCAGTTTGGCGGAAAGGGCATTGTGTTTGCGGTTTGCGAGGCCGTAGGTCCAGTCGCTGAACATGTTGAAAAGGGCATAGCCCCCGGTCCCGAGCGTGGTGCCGGCCAGTTCGTAGGGCCATTGCTTGTAGGTGGATTCGGAAGCGCGGTTGCCGGCCATGGTCGCGATGTTTCCGGATAAGCCCGAAATGCGCAGCCTCATGGACTCACTGACGTCTGAATTGACGACGATGCGGGCGTCGTAATCCTTGTAATCCGGCCGCGCGCTCGGCCACAGCAAGAGGCTCTTTTGTCCGCGGTAGGAGGCGAAGAAACGCAGGTTGCCCAGCATCTTGGAGACAATTGGCACCGGTCCGCCAAAGCCGCCATCGATTTCATAGTCGGGCTGATCGTTGATCTGCCGCTTGCGGGTATAGTATTCGAAAACCCGCCGGGCAGCCAGCGGTGAGAGATCATTGTTCGGGTTGTTGTCGGTGCAGAGCTGCTGCGAAACAGCATTCCAGCCCTCAAATTCAAGATATTTGGATTGGGTGTAGGTGTCCCAGGCGCCGCTGGTGGTCCCAGTCCAGCAGACCGCGTCATCATAGAAAGGGCGCAGCCAGTAGGATTGGGGTGAGTTGACATCGGGCATGTCCGAGCCGTGGAAATACTTGCGTGCCGGCGGAGTCAGACGAAGATTGAAGCTGCCCGAGTAGCCTCTGGCCTTGCCCTCGTTGGTGACCACGTTGACGATGCCGGACTGAACCTGGCCGTATTCGGCATTGAAACCGCCGCGCTCAACCGAGATCTCGCGTACAGTGCTTAGCGCCACCTTGGTGAGGGCCTGGTTGTTGCGCGGATCGCGCATGGTGACGCCGTCGACCATGAAGAGGGCTTCATCGAGACCGACGCCGCGAATGTTGGTACCGTCAATGCCTGCCTGCATCCCCATGACGTCGGTCACATTGGCTACCGGCAGGCTTTTGAGCTCGGTGCCGGAGACGGCGACCACACTGGTGGCCACATCGGGCTTTATCAGCGGCCGTTCAGCGACCACCACCACATCTCCGATCTCGATCGCTTCCTGGATCATGGCGACATCGACGCGCGCGGTCTGGTCGATGTAAACGCGGACATCATTGACGATGGTCTTCTGATGGCCAAGAAAGGTGACCTGGAGCGAATAGGTCCCGGGCGGAACCTCGAGAATGGTGTAGCGACCGCTAAGATCGGTCACTGCACCCAGGCGAGAGCCGGTGACGAGGATGTTGGCCCCGGGCAGGGCTTCCCCCGTCGACTTTTCGGTGATAGTCCCGGCGATCTTGCCGGTCGTTCCCGCGAGGAGCGCACCCGCCAGAATGAGCGAAAGCAAGAGGACCCATCCCAGCAGGTTTTTCGTCTGGTTCATCTTCTGTACCTCCAGGAAATGATAAATAGGAATTGAATCGGATTGTTTATTGCTATATATTCTCCCATCCCGTTTGCTCTGCTTCCGACAATGGAGAGAGATGTGAAAAAGCAAGATCGTGATGTTGTGCTCCAGGCCATGAATCCCCGGCGAAGGTGTCTCTTCACCCTGCTTGCCGTGCTGCTACCCCTACTGCTTCTCGGCTTGTTCGAGCTTTTATTACGCTGGATTGATTTTGGCCCCGATCTCGCCCTTTTTTCGCAGGAGCGTTTTCAGGGCCGTACTTGGTACACCCTCAATCCCGCCTGCAAGAACCGTTATTTCGGCAACAGCACCCGTTTCACTCCGGATCCATCGCCGGAGTACCTAGGTGCGGACAAGCCGGCTGGAACCTTCCGGATTTTCTGCCTGGGTGGATCGACCACCGTCGGCTACCCCTACTGGTACAACGGGGCCTTTGCTTCCTTTCTCCGCGAGCGTCTGAAAGCGCTTTGTCCCGGCCAGCCGGTCGAGGTCATCAATCTCGGCATGACGGCGACTAACAGCTACACGGTGCTCGATATTGGCCGGGAGCTCTTCCGGTACCAGCCCGACCTTGTGATCGTCTACGACGGCCACAATGAATTCTATGGGGCGCTTGGAGTCGCCTCGAACGCACGCCTGACAACCTCCCGCACCCTCAATCTCCTCTATCTCCGACTGGTCCACATGCGCACCTTCCAACTCGTCCGGGAGGGGCTCCTCAAGGTGCTCGGCCTTTTCGGGACCCAGGATGAGGAATCGGTCGGGCGCACGACGCTGATGGAACAGGTCGCGGGCGGGCGCACAGTACCACAGGGAAGCCGGCTTTACAACCAGGCCTTTGAGATTTTTCAAAAGAACATGCTGGCGCTAGCGGATCTTTGCCGGCAGCATCACATCCCGCTGCTGTTTTCGACCCAGGCCTCCAACCTGCGCCAGCAGGTACCTTTTGTTTCGCTGCATGCCGCGGGCCTGGATCCGGCTGTCATCAGGCGATTTCAGCAGCTCTTCCAGATCGGGCGGGATCTGCAGGCTCGCGGTCAGGCGGATTCCGCGCGGGTCCCTTTTCAGGAGGCGATGCAGCTAGATTCCAGCTATGCCGAGGTCCATTATCGCCTGGCGCAGTGCTGCGATGCCCTCGGCCACAAGGAACAGGCCTTGCACGAATACCAGCGGGCGAGGGATCTTGATGCGCTGCGCTTCCGCACCGACAGCCGGTTCAACGATCTGATCCGCTCGATGGCGCACCGGGAGGGTTGCCAGGTCGCGGATATCGAACTCTGCTTCAAGGCAGCTTCGCCGGACTCCCTCATCGGCCTTAATCTCATCAGCGAACATCTTCATCCCACCGCTCGAGGACAGTTTCTGATGGCCGCGGAGTATGCCCGCATCTTGCAGCAGCGGGGTTTGCCGGTGCCGGCGGCGGCCTGGGAGCATGGTGGCGCAGCGGCGGAGAGCCTGCTCTGGCAGAACCGGCCCTTGACTCCGGTGGATGACTATATGGCCGAGCGCAAGATTGCTCTCCTTACCACCCGCTGGCCTTTTCAAACCCGGGCGCTGCCCATTCCAGCCGTCCCGGCCAGCGATACCCTACGCGCGCTCGCGGATCAAGCCGTCCGCAACCAGTTCGGCTGGGTCACCGTGCATGAGCGCGCCGCGGCCTATTATCTGCGGCGGGGCGAGCGCGGACGCGCAGCGAAAGAATACGAAACCATTATCAATCAGCTGCCGCACCAGGTCATGGCCTATCTCCATCTAGCAAAAATTCACTACGATGATCAGGATTTTGTCAAGGCGGAGACCCTGCTGCTGGCTTCACTGCAGGTGGAGCCCACCCGGGTGGCAACACGGGTTCTCGGTGACATTTGCCTCAAGCAGCGCCGTCTCACAGAAGCCATCCGCTACTACGAATCCCTGGGGCGCTTTCCGGAGGACCCGGCCACAGCACCCGATACGGCCTATATGCTTGCCCTGGCCTATTTTGCCACAGGAAAAGCGGAACTCGCCGTCAGCCTGCTCGAGCGCACCCTTCGGCGCTTCCCGGGCTATCAGCCTGCCCGGGTGCTGCTTGCGCGAGTGAAAACGGCAAAGAACCTCCCGGCGGAAAAGTGAGTTTTTCAAAGAACGGTGAGGAATGGCAGGGAAGCGATAAATCCAGAGCGTCGTTCCGGGTCAAAGCAAGACAAGCCGGCAGTTCAGGACTGCCGGCTTGTCTTTTTTTGCTTTACTTGATCAGGACCATCTTGTTGCTGAGGAGCTGATCAGCAGTCCTGAGTTGATAGACATAGATGCCGCTGGGCAGGTCCTTCGGGGTGAAGCGGGCGATGTGCTCGCCGGCATTCTGGACCTGATCCACGAGAACCGCCACCTCGCGCCCGGTCATATCATAGACGGCGAGACGCACCTTGCCGGTGGTCCGGAGCGTATAATTGATCGTGGTGCTCGGATTGAAGGGGTTCGGATAGTTCTGGGAAAGGCTGAACGATTCCGGCGAGGCGACCGGGTGGGACTCCACTGCAGTGGCGAGCAGTGGCGTGGAGATGTCGCCCCATGTGGTGCCCATCCGCAGCTCATCAAAACTGGCTTGGAGGCCGTCACCCACCGTGCCGCCGAATTCGATGCGGACCGTGTTGAAGCCGTTCTCCATGCTGGTGTTGGCAACGGCGTCCGCGGCCGCTACGGCGGGCTGTCCACCTGCCGGATCCGGGTTGATCCACATGTAGGTGGTGTCATAATCGGCGTTGCCGACGCCCTTCATGACTGTTTTGCCGACGATCCATACCGGGCCGGCATCCCAGGAGACGTTGGAGACTTCGGGGCCGGCGCTGCCATGCCATCCGCTGCCCACGGTGTATTTGTCCATGCCGTGGCCTTTGCCGAACATCCCCAGCTCGCCGGTATCGCCATCATAATATTTGATGCCAAGCCAGGTCGCGTTGTCGGAAGCGTTCTTGACATCCATGATAAAGCTGATCCAGTAGTTCTGACCGGCGACGCAAGGCCAGGTTTTATCGAGGCGACGGCCCCAGCGCTGCTCGGTGGCGGTTGCTAACGGCACGCTTTCGAGGTGATTGCCGACATTGGCGATGCTGTAGTTGAGATCGTCATAGGGCAGGCCGGTATCGGAAGTGATCGCGGCGCCAGCCTGGGCAGCAACTATGGTATACCAGGCATCCTGCCAGCCATTGCCCGCAGTGCCCATTCCGGCATCAATGGAGGTGCCGACGGGGTACTCGAAGGATTCGCGGGCCAGGTAGATGTCGGAGGAGACTGCGGCGAAGGAGGTACCCATGCGCAGTTCGTCGAAACTGACCTGGAGCCCGTCACCGACGGTGCCGCCGAATTCGATGCGGACTGTATTGAAACCGTTTTCCATGCTGGTATTGGCCACGGCATCAGCGGTTGTCGTGCTGGGCTCGCCCGCGGTCGGATCGGGATTGATCCACATGTAGGTGGTGTCGTAGGCAGGGTTGCCAACGCCCTTCATTACGGTCTTGCCAACCAGCCAGACCGGGCCGGCATCCCAGGAGACATTGGATACTTCAGGGCCGGCGCTGCCATGCCAGCCGCTGCCTACGGAGTATTTGTCCATGCCGTGCCCTTTGCCGAACATGCCGAGTTCGCCGGTATCGCCGTCGTAGTACTTGACGCCGACCCAGGTGGCGTTGTCGGTGGCGTTCTTGACATCCATTATAATACTGATCCAGTAGACGTTGCCGGCGACGCAGGGCCAGGTTTTATCGAGGTGCCGGCCCCAGCGCTGCTCGGTGGCGGTAGCCAACGGCACACTTTCGAGGTGATTGCCGGCGTGGGGGACGTTGTAGTTAAGGTCGTCATAGGGCAGGCCGGCATCGGAAGCGACGGCCGCATTGGGGGCCGCAGCGACGATCTTGTACCACCCGCCCTGAAAGCCGTTGGCTGCTGCGCCCATGAGGGTATCGATGGAGGCGCCGATGGGATAATCGAAGGATTCTCTGGCGGAGTACTCCTGGGAGAAGGCCCAGGAGGTCATCAACACAAGGGCCATAATGGTAACAATTGCTCGAATACGCATTTTTACTCTCCTTGTTAGACTTGCCCCTAAGGGGTTGTTAGCGTACACATGTCGATGAGCACCGCAAAACCTCCACGGGTCAGCGGATTTTGTTTCGTGCACTGCCGTGCACTCCTAAAGCTGGGCGATCACCTCCTTCCCCATGTGGGGTTCACCCTGTCATTGTTCCCGGACGATACCGATCGGGTTCGTTTCACGAACTGTTCATTGGGCACGCTCTTATTAAAATGGTAAAGTATGCAAAATCAATAAAATCGATACCAGCTAAATTTTGCCCGCCGGCGTTTTCCCGACGACACGTCCGTCCGCAGCCGCAGGACTGTCCCAAACTGAATTTGGGTTCGTACCGACCTGGCGATGCCACGGGAGCGAGGCGTCCGGATCAGGGCTCAAACTGCCCGGTCTCGACCCACTCGTTTTTGAGGATCGACCACCAATCGATCGCCAATCCCTTGAGCAGATAATCATAGGGGAGCCAGCCGTAGCCCTCCAGGCCCCATTTGGGACCCCAGGAGTTGCGGATCAGAAAAGCACCCCGGGATTTGGGCCCCTCGGGATTGGCGTTGACGATCTCGACCTTGTCGTCGTAGCCCACCGCCATAATCGCATGCCCTCCGAGGATCTTTTCACCCTGTGTCGGATAGGGGATCAATCCGGTATCACTCGCCTGGGTGATCGAGCTGAATACGGTAAAACCGAACATCACCGGCAGCCCTGCCGCCAGATTGGTTTTCACCGCCTCCAGGGCCTCCGGTTTGCTGGTGCCTGCCGCGTCCAGACGATAGTAGCTGATGGCCTGATAATTCTGTGCAAAGGCATAGCAAAAGGCGGGCGGCTCTCTGTCGAAATCCTTCTCCTTGTAGGGCCAATAGAGTTCCGGAGGCACGCCAAAGAGCACCAGCGCGCCCATGGTGGTCCGGATGAAGGCTCCGGTGTCGCCTTTCTGCCGCATCAGGTTGCGGGTGACTTTATAAAGAAAGAGCCGCGAGACATCCGTGTACCGTTCCATCGTACGACGGGCGAAATACTCCACCAGACTGGCGCCAGCCTGGGCGGTGCATGAGCCAAGATCACCCTGATCCTCGATCGCGGAGCACCAGGGACGGAGATCCACCGCCGCGGGCAGCGTTTTTTTACCTTTGCCCGTCAAACCGATTTTTGCCAGCATGGGATGGATGATAGCATGATCGGGGGTATAATCGCGAAAATCCGGATAGTCGGGCAGCCAGCCCATGGAATATTTGATAGCTGCCATGAATAGGCCTCCTTTCAGAGCAAATCTGAACCACCGCGCGGAATGGGAGCAGGACCTCTCTCTCAATATACGCTTTGCAAACAAAGGTGTCAAACGATTCTTGAAAAGAATCGCTTCTTTTCGCCCTTGGCCGCTAAATCACCAGGGTGACTGCGGTATAGAGCGCAAGGAGGATGAGGATGAGGGCGGTGAAACGCAAGATTCTTGCGAAGGTAGATTGCGAAAACTGGTGGTGGTATTTGGCGACATAGCGGCAGAGGAGCAGGTACCAGAGGGTTGTGCCAACCCCTGCCATCAGGGCAAATACGAGACCGCTCCACTCGCGCGGCGAGACCAGGCGGTGGGCGCTGATGGTACCGCCGACAGCGAGCCAGAACATATACAGGCTGGGATTGGTCAGATAGAGTAGCATGGCGCCGATGATCGGGCGCGGCGCCGTCATCACCTTGGGTTGGTCGCTGCTCCTGATCGGGATAAAATGCCGGGCCTGATGGAGGAGCCGGAAGGCAATGGAGAGGATGATGATAACGCCGAGTAGCTTGATATAGGGGAGCAATTCGGTGATTCGGGAGGTCAGATGATGCGTGCCGGCGATGGCTGCAAAGCAAAAGATAACATCAAGAAGTGCGGAGGTGAGACCGGCCAGGAATCCATGCGTAAAGTCGCGTTTCATCGTCTGGGTGATGGCATAGACGTTGATCGGGCCGATGGGGATGGCGGCGATGAAGCCGATGATGGCAGCGATCACAATGTACATAGGGAACGGTTGTCCTTCAAGCCCCGTTTTCCAAATCCACTTGATGCGCCCCCTACTCCTGAATGGAAGTTACAACCTGCAAGCAAAAATGTAAAGCTTTTTTCACGCGAAAAGATAGCGGCAGATGAAGACCGCACCGAGGATTCCGGCGAGATCGGCGAGCAGCCCCACCCAGATCGCGCTGCGGATGTTCTTGATCTGAACCGATCCGAAATAGACGGCGACGACGTAAAAGGTGGTCTCCGAGCAGCCATAGATGGTCGAGGCCATGCGCCCTATCAGCGAATCCGGGCCGTGGTTTTTAAGCAGTTCGGTGATGATCCCGAGGGAACCGCTGCCTGAGAGCGGGCGCATCAGCGCCGCGGGCAAAACCTCGGCGGGCATGCCGATCAGGTTGGTCAGGGGGGAGAGGAGAGATACAAAGGTCTCCATGGCGCCGGAGGCCCGGAACATGCCGATGGCGACGAGAATGGCGGTCAGAAAGGGGATGATGCGGACGGCCACCTGGAATCCCTCCTTGGCGCCGTCGATAAAGACCTCATAAACCTTGATCTTCTTGATGAAGGCATAGAGCGGAATGATGAAAAGGAGAAGCGGTATGGCCCATGTAGAAACCCACGTGACACCGCTGCGGAAGGCGTCCGGCGGCATCAGGGCAGCGAGAACGGAGAGAACGCCGCTGGCGGCGAGCATGGCGATGGCGGCAACCATCGCTGCGGCAATCCCCAGGGGCCGCCAGGCGCGACGCAGCGCGGCCCTGAAATGGTCCCGGCCGGCGTCGAGCGCGAGAAAGCTCTTAGCGGCCAGGATGCCGGTGAGGGTTGCCAGCATGGAGGCGAAAATGGTTGAGCCGATGATCTCGGTCGGATTAGCCGAGCCCATGGTGGCGCGCACCGCGATAACGGTCATGGGGATGAGGGTGATGCTGCCGGTATTAAGGGCGAGAAACATGATCATCGCGTCGCTCGCGGACTCCTTTTTCGGATTCAGGGTCTGGAGCTGCTCCATGGCCTTGAGGCCCATGGGGGTCGCGGCGTTGCTGAGACCGAGCCAGTTGGCCGAGATGTTGAGGAGAATGGCGCCGATGGCGGGATGATCGGAGGGGATATCCGGGAAAAGCCGTTTACTGACGGGGCGGATGGCCCGGGAGAGGATCTGCACCAAACCCGCTTCTTCGGCAAGCTTCATGATGCCCAGCCACATCGTCATGATGCCGATCAGGCCGAGGGCGATGTTCACCGCGGTGCTGGCGGAGTCGAGCGCGCCCTTGGTGACCGCCTCGATGTTCCCCTTGAAGGCTCCCACGACAAAGGCAATCGCCACCAGTGCAAACCAGACATAGTTCATCATAGCGGTGTTCTCACTGAGGTCCGTTCTGTCCCACCTAAATTACACCTTTTGCGATAGGAAACAAGCAAAATATCGCAATACCTCGCCCGGCGATGCCCGGCTGCACGACCAGCCGAGGATCCCGCCGTGGACAAATAATTCGCTTGTATCCTTGGGTGGGAGTTTGTATATTTACGGCGATCATTTACGCCTTTCGTGAATGACAGCAAAACCCAATGATATGGAGGAAGTAATGAAGACCAAAGTTGATCCTGATCTCTGCACCGCTTGCGAGCTCTGCTCTGGTGATCATCCCGAACTTTATGAAATGAAGGGCGATGTGGCTGTGGCGATCTCGGAAGAGGTGCCCGCCGATATGGAAGCCGCCGCCCGGGACGCTGCCGATAACTGCCCCGCCGGCGCGATCAGCGTCGAGTAAGCAGCGGCGTTCCCCATTTTAGAGCCAAAGGGCCGATTCCCGGGAATCAGCCCTTTTTTTATGTGTTCTGGTCCTGCCGGCTGCTGTCGCCGGCGCCATTTACGGAGGTGGAAGCATGATGCTGCAGGAATGTGCACTGCATGGTGGCCGCTTTATCTTGGCGCTCTCTCTGGCTGGCTTCATCCTGGCGGTGGCGGTTCGGGCGCAGCCTTCGGGCCCGGCCGACCTGGTTTTCTATAACGGCCGGATATGGACGGCCGATCCACAGCGGCCCGAGGAGGAGGCCCTGGCCGTACGCAACGACCGGATCCTTGCCCTTGGCAGCCGCAAGGCGATCGAGGCCCTGATCGGCCGCACCACCCGGGTGATCGATTTGAAAGGCCGGGTGCTGCTGCCGGGTTTCATCGACAATCATGTCCATTTTCTTAGCAGCGGCGTGCAGCTCCTGGGAATAGAATTGCGCACGGCCAGGAGCGAAGCCGAATTCGTGGCAAGGATCAAGGAGCGCGCGGAACGCTATCCCGGCCGCTGGATTACCGGCGGCGACTGGGATCACGAGAGCTGGCCCGGTGCGCGCGAGCCGTACCGCGACCTGATCGATGCCGTGACCGCCAACACGCCGGTCTTCGTCAACCGCCTGGACGGCCATATGGCGCTTGCCAATTCCGCCGCCCTCCGGCTGGCGGGGATCGACCGCAATACTCCTGATCCTCCTGGAGGGGAGATCGTACGCGATCCGGTGAGCGGGGAACCCACTGGCCTGCTCAAGGACGAGGCGATGACGCCGGTCTATGCCGTCATCCCGGACGCGAGTGAGGCGGAACGTCTTGAAGGCGCACGGGCCGCCATGGCCCTGGCGCGCCGCTGCGGGATTACCAGCATCCAGGATGTCAGCTCGGCCGCGGACCTCCGCACCTATCAGACGCTCCTCGAAACGGGCGAACTGACCCTGCGCGTCGATTGCCGCCTGCCCATCAGCCAATATCGTCTGCTCGCCGACGCCGGCATCCGCGCCCATTTCGGCAACGATCAGCTGCGCATCGGCAGCCTCAAGGCCTTCGCCGACGGTTCGCTCGGCTCGACCACCGCGCTCTTTTTCGCACCCTACGAAGGCACCTACCATCACGGCCTGCCCATGGATATCCTCCTCGATGGCCGTCTCGAACAGTGGGCCCTGGATGCAGATCGATCCGGTCTGCAGCTCTCCGTTCATGCCATCGGCGACAGCGCCAACAGCCGCATGCTCGATATCTTTGATCGCTGCGTCCGCGAAAATCCCGCCTGGGACCGCCGCTTCCGCATCGAACATGCCCAGCACATCGCCCGCAAGGACCTCCCCCGCTTCGCCAAGCTCGGTGTTATCGCCTCAATGCAGCCCTATCACGCGATCGATGACGGCCGCTGGGCCTGGAAGCGCATCGGTGAAGCGCGCTGCCATGAGGCTTATCCCTTCCGCTCGCTGCTCGACCAGGGCGTGCATCTCTGCTTCGGCACCGACTGGTCCGTCGCGCCGCTCAATCCCCTGCTCGGCCTCTATGCGGCGGTAACGCGCCGGACCCTCGATGACAAGAATCCCGAAGGATGGATCCCGGAGCAGAAAATCACCCTCGCCGAAGCGGTCGCCTGCTATACCCGCAACAGCGCTTATGCTTCCTTTGATGAAAAGATCAAAGGCCAGCTGAAGGAGGGCTACCTGGCTGATCTGGCCGTCCTCTCCGAGGATATTTTCACGCTTCCGCCGGAGAAGATCCGGGAAGTCCAGGTCGATTTTACCATCCTGAACGGCCAGGTGATCTTCGAGCGCGCAAGGGGCGATTCCATCCCCACGCGTTGATCGCTCTGCCGCCGCCATGGAGGTTACAAAAAAAGCCGGAAAGTGCATCCGGCTTTTTTTTTATGGCACAATCACAATGGAGTTTTTCCCGCCATAGGGATCCAGTTCCGTCTCTGGGGCGGAAGGATCGGCGATCCAGCGGCTGTTGTCGATGACCAGCTTGTAGCGGTAGCGGCCCTTTTTAAGCGGGAGGCGGAGCTGCCATCCACCCTCACTGCTGCGGGCCAGGCTGTCCACGCTGGCGCTCCAGCCGTTGAAATCACCCGCAAGGGAGACACTGCGCGCGTCGCCCAGATAGCGGAACGTGACCCAGGCCATGTCGCTGCTGATGCGCGGGGTGAATTGGCACGCCCAGTCCAGGGTACGGAGGAGACGACGGTTCCAGTAGCCTTTGATTCTGAAGAGATGGCTGGCCCACGGCTTCAGGCGCAGGGAGAGGCCGTCGGCGTCGGGTTTGATCCGTAGCGGGGAGAGCTGATCCTCGAAGCGGGTTTGCGCGGAAAAAAGGCCAGGCGGCAGGGGCAAACGCCGCTCTTCGGGAGCGGACGAGTTGGAGAGCACCACCAGGATTGCCTCTTTGGGCTCGTATTTGACGAAGGCGTATACCCCATAGTCCTGGTAAATCTCCACCAGCGAGTCACTGCGCAGAGCGGCCAGTCTGGCACGCAGATGGAGGAGGCGACGGGTGTGACGGACCAGAGCGCGGTCTGAACCCGTCACGCGGGGCCAAGGCATCGGCAGTCGATTGAGATAGTCTTGCCCGGCTCCGGTTTGCTCATTGGTCGCGGCCGCTCCCTCGAGAGCGACCTCATTACCATAATAGAGCATCGGCAAGCCGTGCTGGACCAGGGTATAGGTCAGGGCGGCGGACATCTTTTCGCGGGCATGACCGTCCGCCCAGTAGCTGAAGCGGGCGACATCGTGGTTATCGAGGACCTGCGAGAGCAGTAGGTCGTGGTACCACTGGCGGTTGAGGGCCGTTTGACGGCTGAGCAGCGTGAAAGAGCCACCCTGGGCGAAGACGCGATTGAGGGTGTAGTAAAGAGGGATGTCAAAGAGGGCATTGAATCCCAGCTCCTGGTAGCCGGCCACATACGGCGTCTCGCCAGCAAAAACTTCGCCCAGCAGGAGAAAATCCGGCCCCGCGAAAGCATGGAGATCCCGGCAGATCCGCTCCCAGAAGGATTTCGGGATATGTTTGACCGCATCGAGGCGGAATCCGTCGCAGCCGCTTTCGACAATCCAGAACTTGGCCATATCCAGGAGGAAATCGTAGACATGGGGATTCTCCTGGGCCAGGTCGGGCAAGCCGTTGAGTTCGCACGTCTCGAGTTGCTGTTGATCCTGCCAATTGACGATGCTGGTTGAGGCGTCGGTGCCGCTGTGGGGATGGAACCAGTACCGGTAACCCTCCCCTTCCCACAGCTCTTTCCGGGCAACCCAGGGGTGGTCCGGCGCGACATGGTTGAAGATCATGTCCAGCAGCACCTTCATGCCGCGCCGGTGCGCTAGGGTGATCAGACGCCGCAGGGTCGCTATGTCGCCGAAGTGCTCGTCGACCTTGAAGAAATCGATCGGGTGATATCCGTGGTAGGGCCACCAGCCGACGAAGGCGCTGTCGCTGTTGTCAAACAGCGGCGAGAGCCACAGGGTGGTGACCCCAAGATCCTGGAGGTAATCGAGCTTGTCAATGACCCCCTGGAGATCGCCTCCCTGGTAATATTTCAAGGCCGAAAAGTTGTTGCGGGCGCTGTCGAAGCGGCAAAAGCTGGCGGGATTGCGGCCGAAGTCGTTGGCCGGGCAGCCGTTGTAGAAGCGGTCGACCAGGATCAGATAGAGATTTTCTTGCGACCAGTCGATGGCCCGCCGGGGATGCGGTGACCGGGCCAGCGTGACTCGGGGATACCAGACCGGGCCAAGTTCCCCGGCGCCAGCCGGTGCGGCCAGCAGCAGGAGGGCGGCGGCGAGGGCGTGCCTAATTCTGATATTGCAGTTGGTAGAGCCGATGGTAGATCCCCTTTCTGGCGAGTAGCTCGGCATGGGTGCCCATCTCGCGCAACTCGCCCTTGTGGAGAACCAGAATCCAGTCGACGTTCTGGATGGTAGAGAGGCGATGGGCAATGATGACCGAGGTGCGACCAGCCATCAGCCGGGTTGTGGCTTCCCGCAGCAGCAGTTCGGTCTCGGTGTCGACCGAGGAGGTGGCCTCGTCCATGATCAGGACTTCCGGATCGAAGACCAGGGCACGGGCAAAGGAGAGCAGCTGTTTCTGGCCGACCGAAAGATTGCTGCCGCGCTCGCTCAATTCGGTCTGGTAGCCGTTGGGCAGTTTTTCGATGAAATCGTGGGCATGCACATCCTTTGCGGCCTGGACCACCCGATCCATCGGGATCGATTGATCACCGAGACGAATGTTGTATTCCACCGTTCCCGAGAAGATGAAGACATCCTGAAGTACCATGCGCACCCGGCGGCGCAACTCGGCCAGGGGGTAAAGTCCTGTATCGATGCCGTTTAGGAGAATCTGCCCGGAACTGGGCTCATAGAGCCGGTCGATGAGGTTGATGAGGGTGGTTTTGCCGGCGCCTGTGGCGCCAACGATCGCCACCTTTTGGCCGCAGCCGATCCGGAAGGAGATCTGTTTCAGAACCGGTTCATCCAGATTATAGCTGAAAGAGACCCCGCGAAACTCGATTTCGCCGCAAGGCGGCGGCATTTTCGCGGGGTGATCAGGTATCAGCGTCTGCTCGGGCTCGTCCAGGAGTTTGAAAATCCGCTCGCTGGAGGCCATCGCCGACTGCATCAGATTGTATTTCTCCGAGAGATCGCGGATCGGCTGGAAAAAACGCTGGGAATACTGGACAAAGGCCACAACCACACCGATGGTCAAGGTACCGCTGATGACCCGGATCCCGCCATACCAGAGAATGATGGCCAGGGCCAGGGAGCTGATGATCTCGACCAAGGGGTAAAAGACCGAATAGTAATAGATGGTCTCGAGATAGGCTTCCAGATAGTCGTGGTTGAGCTCGTCGAAACGGCGGTAGTTCTTTTTCTCCCGGTTGAAGATCTGCACGATCGACATCCCCATGATGTTTTCCTGGAGATAGCTGTTGATGCGGGCGATGCGCAGACGCACCTTGCGGAAGGATTCGCGCACATTGATCCTGAACCAGGCGCTGGCGGCGAAGATGAGGGGCAGGACGGTGAAGCAGAGCAAGGCCAACTGCCAGTTGAAGACCAGCATCACGATGATAATGCCAAAGAGGACAAAGAGATCCCCGAACAGAGTCACGACGCCGCTGGAGAGCATGCTGTTGAGGGTTTCGACATCATTGGTCGCGCGGGTGACCAGGCGGCCGACCGGATTCTTGTCGAAGAAGGAGAGGGGCAGACGCTGCAGATGAGAAAAGATCTGGTTGCGCATGTCATACATCACCTTCTGCCCGATCTTTTGTGTCAGAAAGGTTTGGAAAAAGATGAAGGTCATTTGCATCAGCAGCACGGCGAAATAGACCGCCGCCAGCCCGATCAGCCCGCGGAATTGCCTGGTGCTGATGTAGCGGTCGATGGCCACCCTGGTCAGCCAGGGCAGGAGCAACTCCGCCAGCGACCCAAAGATGAGAACGACCACGGCCAGCACCACCTGCCAGCGGTAGGGATGAAGATAGGTGAGCAGCCGCCGCATCAGCCGGCTGTCGTAGGCCTTGCCGATAATCTCTTCTTCGTGCTGACTCACGCAGTGCCTCAACCGATTTCTGCCAATGATTCTTCCAGCATTTGCCGCTGGTATAACTGCCAGTACGCGCCTTTCTGCTCTAAAAGCGCGTCATGCCGGCCCTGTTCGATAATCCTGCCCTCCTTGAGGACAACGATGAGATCAGCCTCACGCACGGTCGAGATCCGGTGCGAGACCAGGATGGTCGTGCGGTCCGCCATGACGCCTCGCAATCGCTTGAGAATCTCCTCCTCGGTGTAGGTATCGACTGCAGAGAGGGCATCATCGAGAATGAGGATTTTGGGCTTGCGGATGACGGCGCGCGAAATCGCAGTGCGTTGCTTCTGTCCGCCGGAAAGGGTGATGCCGCGCTCCCCGACAAGAGTTGCAAAGCCATCGGGGAACTGGTCAAAATCGCTGCGGATCTGCGAGGTCTCGGCCGCTGCTTCGATCTCGGCCAGACGCATCTCCTCTTCCCCGAAGCCGATATTTTCTTGCAGGGTCTCGGAGAAGAGGATGGTCTCCTGAGGCACCATACCGATGCTGCGCCGCAGCAGGGCAAGGGGGATGCGTTCGACTGGATGGCCGTCGATCAGCAGCTCTCCCGGTCCGGCTTGATGGAGGCGAGGGATCAGGTTGACCAGGGTCGATTTGCCGGAGCCGGTTGCGCCGACGATGGCCACGGTCTTTCCTGCGGGAATATGTAGCGAGATCTCCTTGAGAACCGGCTCCGCCTCCGGCGAATAGGCGAAGGAAAGGTTACGGAATTCGATTTCGCCCTGCAGGGCGGTGATCCCACGATCGGTCTCCGGGCCATCGCTGATATCCGGCTGTTCGCGAAAGATTTCGAGGATGCGGCCGGTTGAGGCCAATCCTTCCTGCCACATGTTGAGGGTCCAGCCCATGGCGATCATCGGCCAGGCGAGCATCGCCAGGTAGGAAAGGAAGGCCACCAGACCACCAATGCTGAGTCGGCCCTCCATGACCTCACGGCCGCCGGCAACCAGAGCAGCGAGGGTGGTCAAGCCCAGGAGGAAATCGATGGAGGTCCACATCCCGGCCCGCACCTTGACCAGTTTGAGATTGCGGCGGATGTACTCCTCACTCTGGCTGCGAAAGTCCTCGATTTCGTGGGCCTCCTGGACATAGGATTTGACCACGCGGATGCCGGAGATGTTTTCCTGCACTTTGGCCGTCAGGCTGGAGAATTGCTCCTGAATCTTGTCGAAAAGCCGAGCGATCTGTCGGGCCTGACTGTAGACGATCAAGGCGACAAAAGGCATCAGTGCCAGCGACCACAGTGTCGTCCGCCAGGAAATCCCCGCCATCAGGGCGATTGAAATGAGGGCGACTATGAAGGTCGTGGCAAAGTACATGATCCCCGGCCCGAGCATCGAACGCACCGCTTCCATGTCGTTGGTCGCCCGAGCCATGAGATCCCCGGTCTTGTGACGCTGATAGAACGAGGCGGAAAGGGTCTGCAGATGGCGGAGATAGTCGTTGCGCAGATTATATTCCACCTTGCGCGACATGCCGATGAGCGCCATGCGCAGGTAATAGCGGAAAAGGCCCTGCAGCAGAGTCATCCCCACCATGGCCGCTGCGAAGAGTCCGAGGGCGAGCAGGGGTGAATAACCGCCAACCTGGCTCTGGAGCCATCGCGGCAGGACGGCCTCGGCGCTCCCCAATCGCCATTCCGCATACTCGATGGCATAACGGAGCACCATCGGCGTGGCCAACTGGAATCCTGTCGTCAGGAGGGTCAAGAGGCCTCCAATGACCAGGGTCCATTTGTACCGGAGCAGATAATAGAGGATAAAGCGTCGCAGCTGGTCGGTGGGCGGCATGCGGAACCATTCCCTGCTTTTGGTTGGATACGCTGCAACAAAAGGCCCGGCGGATGAAACCTCCCGGCCGTGCCTGCGTATGCTTGGTAAACCATAAAATAAAAAAAATATACTAAATCTGCGGCTTAATCACAAGCAATTACCACACCGTTCCACCATGGGTGTTGCTGCACTCTTCGTGAAGAATTCTTGCTTTTCTCCACGGACGGGCGTATATTTAGCCGATCAATGGGGATCTTCCATCCACCAGAAAAGGACACTTCGCTTCATGCGTACCCCCTCCATCCTGTTGCTCGCGGCCTTGACCACTGCAAGCATATTACCCTGCAGCGCCTCCGATTTTCCAGCCCGTTCCCTGGCAGCCATTCAACCGGACATCATGCGGCAGCAGCTGCTCTTTCTCGCTTCCGATTCGTTGCTCGGACGCAATACGCCCAGCCCCGGCCTCGATACCGCTGCTGCCTTCATCGCCCGTGCCTTTCAGTCGAGCGGTTTGCAGCCGTTCCAGGGCAGCTATTTCCAGGAGATTGACCTGCACCAAATCTTTCTGGGCGACAGCAACAGCTGCCGGATCACCGGACGCGATGGCCTCAGCCGGGATTATCTCATCAAGAAGGAGTATATGCCCTTCGAGATGACCGCCAACAAGCTCTGCCATGGCGAGATCGTCTTCGCGGGTTACGGCCTCGCCACCCCGGAGCTGGGCTACGATGATTATGCGGGCCTGGACGTTGCGGGCAAGATTGTCCTCGTCCTCAAAAGGGGTCCGCGCCAGAACGATCCGGCCAGCCCGTTTTTCATTCACAAGGATGTCAGCTTCACCCGTACGGAAGAAAAGATTAAAACCGCGATAGAGCATGGCGCTGCAGGCATTTTGCTGGTGACCGATCCGTTGCACAACCGGATGCTTACCCCGCGCGGATTCCCCTGGCCAAGCCTCTTTCCAGGATTTCCGGCCGATGCCGTCCCGGTCACTCTCGGCAAGACCGAGAGCGACAAGATTCCCGCCATCCAGGTGGGGGAGGAAGCGATCATCCAGCTTTTCGGCAGCGTCGCAGCGCTGCGGGCCGAGCAGGCGGCGATCGACAGCGCCATGATGCCACACTCACATCCCCTTGTCGGCTGCCGGGCGGACATTCGCACCTCGACCCGGCATCTTGTCCAGCATGCCCGAAATGTGGTCGGACTCATTCCGGGAAGCGACAAACGCCTCAAGGACGAGGTCGTGATCATCGGAGCCCATTATGATCATACCGGCTATACCCATCATGGTCCCGCCAGCCAGGACAGCATTTACAACGGTGCTGACGACAACGCCTCCGGGACGGTGGGCGTCCTCGCTGCCGCCCGGGCCCTGGCCATGGCGGAGAAAAAACCAAAACGCTCCATCCTCTGTATGGCTTTCGCTGGAGAGGAGAAGGGGCTGTTCGGTTCGACCCATTATGTGGCCGAACCTCTTTGGCCGCTCGACAAGACCGCGGTCATGCTCAACATGGACATGATCAGCCGTAATCGGCTGGATTCTCTCTCTATTACCGGCAGCAGGACGAGTCTCGAACTGCAGAAAGACCTGATCAAGGCCAACCGGAAAACCGGATTTCTGCTGGATGTCAGCAGCGACAACTATCTGCGCGGCGGCAGCGATCATGCCCCCTTTGTGCGCAAGGGGATCCCGGTCCTCTTTTTCAACTCCGGGATGCATCCGGACTACCACAAGGTCAGCGATGCAGCAGACAAGTGCAACGTCTATAAAATGGCCCGGGTGGCGGAGCTGTGTAGCCGGGTCGCCTGGCAAGTCGCCAACGACAAACAGAAACCGGTTTTTATTCCGCCTGTAAAACCGGTCAAATAACCCTCGGGAGGAAAGAATGAAAAAGATCGCTCTGGTCGTTTTGCTCTGCAGCGCTATTCTCGCCTTTGGGCAAAATTCGACCACCCTGCGCTATGCCTATGAGTCGGGGAAAACCTATACCTATGCGCTGACTACGCAGACCACCGTCACGATGGAGATGAATGGACAGGAAATGGTCACGGAGATGGGGCAGAATGCCAAGGTGGCTATCGTGCCCCAGGCTGTGGCCGCGAACGGTGATTTTACCTGCTGGGTCTCCTTTCCCGAACTCAGCGTCAAAATCAAGAACTTTCGTATGGATTCCACCATGGTGATGAGTGCGCTGTTGAACAAACGCGCCGAAATCGTCCAGACACCGCTGGGCGAGGTTCTTTCTTCGGTGATGATTGATACCATCGCTGCGGACCCCATGCTGATACAGATGGGCATCGAACCGGCGAACCTCTTCAAGCGACTTATGGTCCATTTTCCCGAAAATGGCCTTGCAGCCGGCGGCAGCTGGACCGACACCCGGGTGGATACGGTCCACCAGGGGGGCATCGCGGTGGCGATCGTTCCCAACATCACCTACACGCTGGCGGGTGAGGAGCAGCATGGCGGATTTCCCTGCCAAAAAATCGCCTTTCAGGGGACGATGAAGCTCACCGGCAGCGGCAGCCAGATGGGCGCCAATGTGGTCATCGACGGCGAGGGCAAACAGGAGGGGACCCTCTATTTCAGCATAGCCAAAGGCCTCCTGGTGGCTTCTGAAAGCAGCGCTGACCAGGAGATGACCATCGCCGTCACCGGGGCGGCCAATATGACTTTCCCGCAGACGCTTTCGACCCATTCCACCCTTACCTATCTTCCCTGATAACTGCCGGGAATAAAAAAAGGCGCTGAAACCTCAGCGCCTTTTTTTTGTACTGGTCCGGTTAGTGGCTCGCCTTGAATTGTTTCATAAACTTGACCAGCTTTTCGATCCCGGCCAGAGGCATAGCGTTGTACATCGAGACCCGTAGGCCGCCCACTGAACGATGTCCCTTGAGGCCGATCATGCCTTGGTTCTTGGCTTCGGCGATGAAGGCCGCTTCGAGCTCTTCGGTAGCCAGGCGGATGGGAACGTTCATCCAGGAGCGGGAATCGGGCGCAACCGTGCCGCGGTAAAAGCCGTCGCTGCCGTCGATGGCCGAATAGAGCAGTTCCGCCTTGTCGCGATTGACTTTTTCGATGGCGGTCAGTCCGCCGATCTCCTTGGCCCATTGCAGGGTCAGCTGCATGATGTAAATCGAGAAACAGGGCGGCGTATTGTATAGCGAGTTGTTCTTGATATGGGTGGCATAGGAGAGCATGGTGGGTAAACCCTCGCGTGCGGTGGCGGCCAGGTCATCGCGCAGAATGACCACGGTGACGCCCGCCGGGCCGAGGTTTTTCTGCGCCCCTGCATAGATCATCGCGAACCGGTTGATGTCAAAGCGGCGGGAGAGGATGTCCGACGACATGTCGCAGACCAGAAATTTGCCCTTGAGGTCCGGAAAAGTGCGATACTGGGTGCCGAAAATGGTATTGTTGGAGGTGATGTGCACATAGGCGGCGTCGGGAGCGAGGTCCCAGCTCGCCGGCTGCGGGAGATAGGAAAAGTTTTTGTCCTCGGAGGAGGCAGCGGCGCGGCCTTTGGCGACGATGTTGGCCTCCTTGAAGGCCCGTTTGGCCCATTCGCCGGTGACCACATAATCGGCCGAACCGCCCTGGGGGATGAAATTCATCGCCAGCATCGCAAATTGCAGACTGGCGCCGCCGCCGAGGAAGAGGATCTTGTAATTCTCGGGGATGCCGATCAACTCCCGCAACAGATTTTGCGTGTCGGCGAGAATAGCCTCGAACTCCTTGGACCGATGCGACATCTCGAGGACGGATAAGCCGGTGCCTTTGTAATCGGTGAACTCCGCCTGAGCTTTTTCAAGAGCGGAGAGGGGCAGGGTGCTGGGCCCCGGATTGAAATTATAGACACGTCCCATGATGATCTCCTTATCAATCGTTGGTCTGTTGGTTTTAGAACGGATCAGGCCAGCTCCCCCTTGGAGAACTTGTCGATCAGCTGGACCACCTCGTCGGCGATCCGCAGCAGATTTTCGGCGGTCGAAGCGCCGAGATGCGGGGTCATGATGACATTAGGAGCATGAAGCAACGGCGAGCCTTCGGGCGGCTCGGTGAAAAAGACATCGGTGCCGTAGCCGGCCAGCTGGCCGCTCTCCAGCGCCGCGGCCAGATCCGCCTCCACGACCGTTTTGCCGCGGCCGGTGTTGACGATATAGGCCCCCTTCTTCATCCGGGCGATGCGCTCCTGGTTGATCAGAGCGGTGGTCTCCGGGGTCAGCGGCAGGTGCAGCGAAAAATAGTCGCACAGCGGCAGCAGCTCGTCGAGAGATTTTTGTCCCTGGACGTACTCACTCTTGACCGGGACGACGTCATACGCATAGACCGTCATGCCGAATGCGCAGGCGCGCTTAGCCACCTCGAGGCCGATGCGGCCGCAGCCGAGGATGCCGAGGATTTTGTTGAACAGCTCGGTTCGTTTCAGTTCGCTCTTGAGGAACTGGCCAGCGACCGTGGTGTTGTGACCGGTGATCAGCCGGTTGGGCAGGGCGAGCATCAGGGCGAAGGCCAGTTCGGCCACCGCCACACTCGAGGCCTTGGGGGTGTTGTAGACCTTAATCCCCTTGCTCCTGGCATAGTCGCGGTCGACATTATCGAGGCCGACACCGCCGCGGATGATCAGCTTGAGCTTCGGCGCGTTGTCGATGAACTCTTTGGTGCATTTGGTTTTACTGCGGATGAGCACGACATCAGCGTCTGGGATCATCTCTTTATTGTCACTCACCTCACCATAGGGTGCCAGTCGGCCGGGCAGGGAGGGGTCGAATTTATCACTGAGGATTATTTTCATCATTCCATCCTTTATTCAAGATCAGTCCAGCAGGTGAATGACCAGGCCGCTGCGCAGTTTCGGCTCGAACCAGGTCGATTTGGGCGGCATGATCAGACCGGCATCGGCGACCGCGATCAGCTGCTCGATCGAGGTGGGATGCATCAGGAATGCAACCCTGAATTTGCCGGAATCAACCAGCCGGACCAGCTCTTCGGGTCCGCGGATGCCGCCGATAAAGTCGATGCGTTGGTCGGTGCGCGGATCGCCGATAGCGAGCAGCGGCCCGAGGATGTTGTTCATGAGAATGTTGACATCGAGGTTCTCAAGAGCGTCCGCCGGATTCCAGATCCCCGGCCTGGGGGTGAGCAGGTACCATCGGCCATCGAGGTACATTCCGATGGTGTGTTCCGACACCTCGGGGGGTGTGGATCCAGCGGGCTCGATTAAGAATGTCTCTCCCGCCTTTTGCAGAAATTCGGCGACGCTCAGCCCGTTCAGATCGGTGACGACGCGGTTGTAGGGGAGAATGCGAAGGTGGTTGTGGGGGAAGATCACCGCGAGAAAGTAGTTGTAGGGTTCTTCCCCGGTGTGATGCGGATTGGCGGCACGCCGCTCGCGGCACAGGTTGCTTGCGGCCGCGGAGCGGTGATGCCCGTCGGCGACGTAGAGTTTTTCAAGATGGGCGAATCCTGAGATGATCGCACTGATCCGCCCGGGATCCTCGATGCGCCAGAGGGTGTGGCGGACCTGGTCAGACGTAGTGAAGTCGACCAGGGGGACTCCGGCTGCCGCTGCCGCGAGGAGTCCATCGAGTTCCGGTTCAGCCTGATACATCAGAAAAACCGGCCCGATCTGGGCGTTCTGGCGGTCCATCAGTGTGGTACGATCTTTCTCCTTGCTCGCCCGCGTGAGCTCATGTTTGCGGATGCGGTTGCTGTCGTAATCCTCGACCGAAGCCAGGCAGAGGTAGCCGGTCTGGACGCGGCCGCGCCACTCCTGCCGGTAGACATAGATCGATGGCGACTGGTCCTGCTGCAGGATCCCCTCCGCCATGAAGCGGCGCAGGTTTTCCGCCCCCTTGGCGTAGACCGGCTCGGAGTAGAGGTCGGTTTCGGGGGGCAGGTCGATCTCCGGTTTGTTGACATGGAGAAAGGAGACCGGATTGCCCCGGGCCATCTCCCGCGCTTCCTCCGAGGAGATCACATCATAGGGTGGTGCAGCCACCCGGGCGGCGATGTCGTCGCGCGGACGCAGGCCGCGTAGGGGTTTGATCTTGATCATACACTCCCTCAAATAGATGAATGGTCAGCGGCATAATTTACACTTTTAAAGCCAGATTTCAAGGGATATTTTGCCTTCGCACTGCAGGCGGTGGTTTGCTGGCCTTTTTCGTGGAACCCGCAGGGCAAATGCGGTTCTTTTTTTGCTATAAATGGCGAAAAATGTAAAAATATTAAATAAGATGAAAATAGTTATTGACTTTCTGGTTTTAGTTGATTATACTCAATAGTGGGGTATGGGGTTTATTTTTCTACGCAGAACATGGGCCCGCTCGCGCAAGAGCGGGGGATTCTCGAGCCGGTTCGGGACAAGTTGCCTGTTCTTGCGTTCACTGCGATCATACGACACTCTTCTAGCCTTCCACGACACCGCGCTACTTCCGCAAGAACGCTACAGACATTTGCTTCGCATAGCTATGTTCTATCATCTTGTGCGAGCGCTACCTTTTTCATGACAAAGGAAAAATAAAAGGGACCGGCAGCAGGGGGATTGCACGCAGGCATCAGCGGCTTACGAGCCCGGACAGCCCTGGAGAGTCCGTTTTTCGCCCTGGAAAGCGCTCTCCCAAAGTGAAGCTTCATTTTGGCGGCACTCAATAAGGCATTTTCAGCCGGTCCCTTTTTAATTATTAATGATCTCTGGTTGGAGCAGGGATCATGGTAATACCTGGGGAACCTCTCAAATTGCACGATGTTTCGCTTCGGGGAATTGCTCATGCATCGCGTGCAACGGGCCATCTGCACCTTTATCTTCGATCAACGCGGACAATCGCTGGGGGAGTATGCTCTGATTCTGCTGCTCATCGCCCTGGCGGCGATTGCAGGCGTCATCCTCTTTGGGGCGCAGCTGGCCGCGTTGTATAATCAGATCGTCGCGGGTTTTCCATAATTCGATGCCATGTTATCCACACGCACCATCTCGCAGAAAGGGGGGATCAGATCCCATTCTTGGTTTTTTCCCGCACCACCTTATTCACAGACAACCTTGGTACAGCAAAGGAGACCATCATGCAATCCATCATCCGCTTTTTCCGCACCCTTTTTAACCGCGAAGAAGGTCAAACCCTGGCAGAATATGCCCTGATCCTGGTGCTCATCGCCATCGCCGTCATTGCTATGTTGACGCTTCTGGGCGGCAATATTGGCAACATCTTGACCCAGATCGCCAACGCTCTCTAGCCGAATCGACGGTCTGCAAGATCCGCTTCACTGCGGGACCGGCTTCAGATCTCTGCAGGCGGTGGAACATACTCCATCGTGTGTCAGCCGAATCGGTGAGATAGCCGTATAGGACAGCTTCATTGCCTCCTTGCTGCCTTTGTTGCTGCGGCCGGCCCCGGGCCCTTTTCCAGAATATCAAGGAGATGGAACCACTGCATCCATTGCAACTCGCTGCGCTGCTCATCCTGGTTGGTTGTGCCGCCTGGTGGGATGTGAAGTCGCGCCGCATCCCGAACGGCCTGACCTTGCCCGCCCTTGTACTCGGATTGTTGAGCCATGGGCTGGCCCACGGAATGACCGGTGTGGGCAGCGCTTTGGCGGGTGCAGCAGCCGGAGGCGTGATTTTAGGCATTTTTTACCTGCTCGACGGCATGGGAGCAGGCGATGTCAAACTCATGGCTGCGGTGGGCGCGCTGTTGGGCTGGCCCCTCGCTGTGGCTGCTCTGTTGGGCACCGCAATCGCCGGCGGCGCGCTCGCATTGGTGCTGGTGATCCGCCACGGGATCATTTCCGGGTGGAGTTATTCCAAAAGGGGAGAGTCCCTGCTCAGGATTCGATTGCCCTATGGTGTGGCGATTGCGGCGGGGACCTTGTGGATCATTGCACGAGGAGTGCTGCGATGAAAAGGCTGTTCAGACGCCAGGATGGACAATCGCTGGTTGAATTTGCGCTGGTCATCCCGATCTTTCTGCTGGTTCTGTTCGGGATTATTGAGTTCGGTCGTCTCTGGGAGACCATGAATGTTATGACTGGCGCAGCACGGGAGGGGGCGCGTGTCGCCGCGGTCACCGCCCCGGATGTCGGCCGCGCTCGCGCCGCCGCCCTCGGTCTACTCGGGGGCGTCACCCTCACCGGGCTGACGGTGACTGTCAGCGGCCCCGGCGGCTCCAATGAGGTCACCGTCACGGTCAGCGGCACCTATACACCCTTGACCAATGCATTCATTCCCGGACTGATCGGACCGATCGCCCTAAGCCGCAGCACGACGATGCACTGGGAAGGCTAAAACGGAGATCCCGCGATGTTTCTGCTCAAGCTCAAGTTCATCATCCCGCTTGCGATCCTGGCTGCCGTGTTTGCGACTTTTGGCGCCTACTCCTACCTAAAAAACCAGAAAACTCTGCTGGAGCAGAAACGGCTGGCCACGCGGCTGGTTGTGGTAACCCGCGCGGATGTGCCCGCGGGCACCCGCTTGACTGAAATCCTGTTACAGACCCGGGAATTCCCGACGGACCTTACGCCCGAAGGCAGCTTTTCCAGCCTCTCCGACCTGATCGACCGCGTCACAAAATCCGATCTCTACTCCGGTGAAGTCATTCTCGAATCGCGTCTTGCACCCAAAGGCTCAGGAGGCGGAGTATCCGCTGTCATCCCGGCGGGTATGCGGGCGATGACGGTGGCGGTTAATGTCGTCAGCGGCGTGAGCGGCTTCATCCTGCCCCACGCCCGGGTGGACGTCCTGGCTACCGTCTCCTCCAATACGGATAAGGAGGAATCGACGACCACCACCATCCTTGAGAATATCGAAGTCCTTGCCGTCGATCAGACTGTCAAATCCAAGGACGACGATCCCATCACGGTCAAATCGGTCACCCTCCTGGTCGATCCGGCGCAGGCGGAGAAACTGGCTTTAGCGAGTTCGGAGGGCAAGCTGCAGCTGGTGTTGCGCAACATGACTGATCAGGAGGCGGTGGCCTCCAACGGGGTGCGCCTTAAAGAGATCATCAACAAATCCGCGCCAGCGCCTGCACCGGCGCGGCGCGTGGTGGCCGCCGTTCCCCCAGCACCTGTGAAGGAGGAACCATCCAAGGAACCTCCTAAACAGGTCATCGAGGTCTACCGCTCCAGCACACGTTCCGAGGTGGTGCTGGATGAAGGCAAGGTGACAGAGGGCAAGCCGCAGAAGTAAGGAAAAACCGGATCGGAAAGGAGTACCAGACGATGCTTTGGAAGATGCGCATGCTGGCGTCAGCGGGAGCCATGATCCTGGCCGCCATGGTCCTGGTTTTCGCAATCCACGCCCAGGCGGCTGAAGAGGCGGAGCTTTTGACGGTGGAGCCCGGTCACTCCCAAGTTTTGGACTATCAAAGGGGTATCACCCGGGTGTCGATCGCCGACCCGGAGGTGGCGGACGCCAATGTCATCTCGGCCTCCCAACTGGTTTTGATCGGCAAGGCGGAAGGATCCACCAACCTGATCGTCTGGGATGCGCAGGGCCATTATCAGCAGTTCAACATTCTCGTGCGCAAGCCGATGGCCTTGCACCAGATCATGCTGCAGGTGCGCTTTGTCGAAATCGACCGCACCGCCATTCGTGATCTCGGGCTTGACTTCCTCATCAAGGATCGCAAGGTCGGCCATGAGCGCATCACGGTTGGCAGTTTTACGGGACAGGCCGCCATAGTGAACGATCCCCTGGGGCTGTCGGAAACTGTCGATCTCCTCATCGCTCTGCCATCGCAGAACGTGACCGCCATGCTCAAGGCCCTCGAGGAGAAAAACCTCATCACGGTGCTGGCCAAGCCCAATCTGAGCGCGCGTGAGGGCGCAGAAGCCAGCTTTCTGGCCGGGGGGGAGTTTCCGATCCCCATCGTCTCCGGCGCAGCGGGTATGCAAACCGTGACCATCCAGTTCAAGGAGTTCGGTATCAAGCTGAAATTCACGCCCAATGTCCTCGATTCCAGCATGATCAATCTGAAGGTGGCTGCGGAAGTGAGCAGCCTCGACTTTGAAAACGGCATTACCCTTTCCGGTTTTGTGATACCGGCGCTTTCCACGCGCAAAACCGAGACCAATGTGGATCTGAAGGAGAATCATTACCTGATTATTGGCGGTCTTTTTTCTGAAGAACAAGCGCGTACTCTGTCTCGTGTACCACTGCTCGGCAGTGTGCCGGTGCTGGGCAGGCTTTTCAGCAGTGAGCATTTCAGCAAAAAGGAGAGTGAGCTGATGATTCTGGTCTCGCCCCGGATCACCAGCGGCGTTGCGCAATTGCCTTCTGAAGGGATGAATCCATGAAAATGAGGACTTGCCCCGGCCGGTTTCTCCACCGGCAGGGTGGAGTGACCATGGTGCTCGCCGCTGCCTCGATGCTGGCGGTGATGGGCATGGCTGCATTGGCCATCGATGTCGGCTATATGCTCACGGCGCGCAACCAGCTGCAGGCGGGGGTGGATGCTTCAGCGCTGGCGGGGGCCGCGGGCTTGATGACCAGCCGGACTCTGGCTACCCAGCGCGCCATGGATTTCGCCGGCCGCAATACCTGCATCCAGCAACCGGTCACCGTGGGCGCAGGGGATATCACCTTCCCGACCGCCAACCGGGTGCGGGTTACCTCTTCCCGTCGATTAGCGCTCTTCTTTGCGTCCGCTCTGGGCATGAATTCGGTCAATATCACCGCCGCGGCGACCGCCGAACTGGGCTCTATCGTCGGCGCCAATCATCTCCGGCCCTGGGCGGTTCCCGATTTTGGTTTCCGGCTGGGGGATTATGTGATGATCAAGTCGGGTGAACTCGGGGCGCCGGGCACCAATCCCAGCTTTTTCTACCCATCCGATTATCCTCCGGTTAACAAGGGAAACCCTATCTCCGGCGCCAGCGAATACCGCTCCAACATCGAGAACGGCTGCGACGGCACCGTGGAAATCGGTGATATCTTGCAAATCGAGCCGGGCAACATGCAAGGCCCCACCAAACAGGGCGTGGATGCAATCATCCGCTGGGATTCCGGTGCCTACTGGGACACCAATTCCAATTCCATACAGGGATCGCGATATCCCGGCTACACCAGCCCGCGCATCTGCATCGTCCCCCTCTATGATGAGCGCTATCCGCCGGATTCAGGCCGCAATACCATCACGGTCACTGGTTTGGCGGTCTTTTTCGTCGAGGGGATGCAGGGAAAAAATGTCTACGGCCGTTTTATTGAAATGCTGACCCATGGCATCTGGGGCAGCGGCAATACCTACCTCTATGGCGTGCATCTGGTCGAATGATCTTCAACAACGGATACTATGGAAAAGGAATTTACCTGGATTTACATCGGCGAGGGCGAGCCGGGGCCGATTTTTCATGCGCTTAAGGAGATGGAGGCTCTTCACCTGTCTGGGCGGGAGAAAGATTGGAAAACCGGGCAGAGTTTGCTCACCTCCCTGCATCCCGACATGGCCCTGCTTGACCTGGGTGATGGGGAGGAAGGGCTCAAACACCTGGGCAAGTGGAGTGCGCTCTTCCCGAAGACCCTCTTCTTTTGCACCGCGGTTGCCGCCCAGCCCGCGTTGATCATCCGCGCGATGCGCGCCGGTGCACGTGAGTTCTTTCTGCCCGGCAGCGAAGCCGAGGAGATCCGCCGGGCAATCGCCAGCGCACGGCGGTGGCTCGAAGGAGGAACGGGCCGAGCCGCGCGGGCGAAACTCGTTTGCTGCTTCGGCGTCAAGGGCGGCCTGGGCACGACCACCCTGGCATCTAACCTGGCTGCGGCGGCCGCCCAGTATGCCCACCAGCGGGTGCTGCTGATCGATACCAAACTGCAGCTGGGCAACGCGGCGCTCTTTCTGGATCTGCAGCCGCGGATTACACTGCTGCAAATTCTCGAGAATCTCGCCACCCTCGACGTTTCACGTCTGCAGGCGACACTGGCGCGCCATAGCAGCGGCCTCTATTTTGTCGCCGGACCCGAGAACATGGAAGAGGCGGATGCGATCACCGCTGAGGCACTGGGTCAGATCATCGATCTGCTTCGCCCGGAATTTGATCTGATCCTCTTCGACAGCGACGACCATTTTGACGAAGTGACCATCCGCGCCCTCGACGAAGCGGATACCATCCTTACCATTGCCCAGCTCGACCTCTCGACCCTCTACAATCTCAAGCGAACCCTCGCGCTTTTCCGGCGTATGGGCTATCCGGATGATAAAGTCGCCATTATCCTAAACCGGTATCCGCCAAGACTGAACGAAGAGCTGGCTGCCATCGAGAAATCGATCAACCAGGCCATCGCCTGCCGGCTGCCCTACCAGGAGAATGGCGCCTTGATTGAGAGCATCAATGTGGGCGAACCCATCGTGCTCAGCCGACCGCGTCATCCCTTCAGTCAGCAGGTGCTGCAGCTTCTCCACGCCCTGGTGGCAGAAGAGCCGGCACCCGCTGCTGCTGCGCCCCGAACCGGGCCGGGACTGATCAGACGGTGGACGAGGCGAAAGGAGTAGGGCATGGGACTGCGGCAACGCCTGCGGGCAGACGATGGCCAGGGAAAGAGCACTGGGACGTCAGCCCCGCTGCCGGCCAAGAAGGAAACGGCGCCGGTTCATGCGGATCTGCTCAGCTTGCACGCCTATCACGAATTCAAGGAACGGATCCATCGCCGCCTGATCGAGAAACTCGATCTGAGCAAGCTTGACACCATCCCGGCGGAAACTCTGCGCACTCTTGTCCGTGATGTGATCGAGAGTCTTCTGGCCAACGAGGGCGAGATGGCCTTCGAACTCAACCGGGAACGCCTGACTGAAGAGATCCTCAACGAAACCTTTGGGTTGGGCCCGCTCGAACCCCTGCTGCATGACCCCACGATCTCGGACATTCTGGTGAACACGAGCAGCCAGGTCTATGTGGAGCGTTTTGGCAAACTCGAAGTCACCAACACCCGCTTCAAGGACGATGTCCATCTCCTCAACATCATCGAGCGCATCGTCTCCAAGGTCGGCCGGCGGGTGGATGAATCGAGTCCCATGGTCGATGCCCGGCTGCCGGATGGCTCGCGCGTCAATGCGATCATTCCGCCGCTGGCCATCGATGGTCCGATCCTTTCCATCCGTAAATTCGGGTTGCACCGGCTGAACATGGAGGATTTGTTGAAACTCCACAGCCTGACACCAGCGATCGCCGAACTGCTGACCGCAGCGGTTCGAGCGCGGCTCAATATTTTGATCTCCGGCGGCACCGGCTCAGGCAAGACGACCCTGCTCAACATCCTTTCGGGCTTTATCCCCAGCAGCGAACGCATCATCACCGTGGAGGACGCTGCGGAGCTTCAGCTCCAGCAGATCCATGTCGTCCGCCTCGAAACCCGTTTGGCCAATATTGAGGGACGGGGAGCGGTGGTGCAGCGCGATCTGGTGCGCAATGCTCTGCGTATGCGGCCCGACCGGATCATCGTCGGCGAAGTGCGCGGCGCCGAAGCGCTGGACATGCTTCAGGCGATGAACACCGGTCACGACGGCTCCCTGACCACCTTGCATGCCAATTCAGCCCGCGATGCCCTGCGCCGCCTCGAGACGATGGTCCTAATGGCCGGTGCTAATCTCGGCGATCGCGCCATGCGCGAACAGATCAGTTCCGCGATCCACATCATCATCCAGATATCCCGGCTCAGCGACGGCACCCGCAAGGTGATGAAGGTCGCGGAGATAGTCGGCATGGAGGGCGATACCATCTCATTGCAGGATATCTTCCTCTTCGAAAAGATGGGGATCCGGGAGGATGGGCGCGTGGTCGGAACCTTCCGCACGACGGGCATTCGTCCCAAGTTCGTCGAGCAGATCGAGACCTCCGGCATCCGCCTTCCGGATGAAATGTTCGAACCCCGATTCGAGATGATTCAGGAGGAGGAACTCTCCGCATGACTCTGTTGATGATAAGTTCCTTTCTCTTCTTCCTTCTGGTGGTTCTCGCTCTGCTCATCGCTCTCTATGAGCGCAAGCACGGCAGCAAGCGTAAAATCAATCGGCGCCTGAGTGCCTTCGCGGGAGAGATCGGGCTTAATGTTCAGGGGATGCCGTTTGTCCTGCGCGACGAACGACTGAGCGATATTTCGCTGTTCAACAGGTTCCTCTACCAGCTCAATTTCTTTATCAAGCTGCGCCATGTGCTGGAACAGGCGAACAGTTCCCTTACGGTTGGCACAGTGGTCCTGATGACGCTTACGCTTGGCGCTCTGGGCCTGCTGATGACGATGCGTTTGCAGGAACTGCTGCCCCGGATTTTGATCAGCGCTGGACTGGCGGCCTTGCCAGCAGGATACATCCTCTATCGCCGTTCCCGCCGGCTGCGCGCTTTCATTCGTGCTTTTCCGGATGCTCTCGACATGATGACCAGCTCGTTGCGTGCCGGCCATGCCCTCAACAAGGCCTTGCAGATGGTGGCCATCGAAGCCCCCGATCCAGTTTGCGAGGAGTTCCGCAAGACCTTTGAGGAGAATAACCTGGGCTTGCCGCTACGAGACGCTCTGCTTCATTTGACTCAGCGGGTCAACAGCCTCGATCTCAAACTTTTTGTCACCGCGGTGCTGCTGCAGCGCGAGACCGGCGGCAACCTTGCGGAAATCCTCGAGAAAATCAGCTATACCATCCGGGAGCGTTTCAAGCTCATGGGACAGATCCGGACTTACACAGCTCAGGGTCGTATGACGCTGTGGGTTCTCGGCAGCTTGCCCATGGTTGCCCTGGTGGCGCTTGAATTGATTAATCCGGACTACCTGGACCCCATGCTGCAGGAACGGTCCGGTCGGTTGTTACTGGCGATCGGCTTCTGCCTGCAGCTTTTCGGTTTTTTGGTGATCCGCAGAATTATTCGAATCAAATTTCAATAGAGGCTGGGATGACACTCTATCTGGTTTTAGCCGGGGTTTTTCTCGCGGCCTTTTCGCTCTTTTTCCTCCTGCTGCGCCGATTACGCAACCGCCTCGATCCAACCACCCGGCGTGTGAAGAAGCTTGTGGCTCATTCCACGACGGCTTCAGAACCGGTGGCCATACATGATGCGCTGCGGCAGAGCGATCTGCCTGCCGGGATCGAAAAAATGCTCATCACCCTGGGGCGACTGGGGAAATCCAGTGAAAAGGAGCGCTCCCGTTCCAAACAACTCCTGCTGGAGGCTGGCATCCAGCACGAATATGCACCCGTCATGCTGATGGGCATGCGCATCCTCAGCCTGCTCTTTTTTGTGCTCTGTTACTTCCTCTTTGTGCACCGGTTGATCGCCCAGCCTCTCATGGCACTGGCCGCTCCCCTGTTGGTAATTCTCATCAGCATGCGCCTCCCCGACCTGGTGCTGCGCTACCACGCCGCCCAGCGGCGGCAGGAAATCGGCGAGAGCTTGGCCGATGCCCTGGACCTGCTGGTCATCTGCATGGAGGCCGGACTTGGCCTCAACGCCGCCCTGCTCCGCGTCGCCCAGGAACTCGGATTGCGCGCCCCGGTGCTCAGCAGCGAGCTGCTCCAGGTCACCCAGGAGATGCGTACCGGGCTGGCACGGGAAAAGGCCCTGCGCAATCTGTGCGAGCGCAACAAGGTGGAAAACCTGCGTATCCTGGTGGGGGCGCTGATCCTGGCCGACAAACTCGGCACGAGTGTAGGGGATACCCTGCGCGCCCAGGCCGATTCGCTGCGCACCCGCTTGCGGCAATCCGCTGAGGAACAAGCAGCCAAGGCTGGCATCAAGATGCTTTTCCCGCTGGTTCTCTTTATATTTCCGGCCCTCTTCATCGTCCTGCTCGGGCCCGGATTTATGAGCATCATGAAGACTTTTTCAACGATTACTGGCAGGTAGCTCTGCCTGAGGAGTCCGCTTGATGAACTTTGCGCACCGCTGTTTCCTGGTGACGATCGGCGCCCTGCTGCTTTGCTGCGCCGCGCCCCTGCATCGCTATACGACCCCGACCTCGATGCCCAGCCTGGTCCTGATCGAGGATCAGATTTACGATCTGCGCAACAACCTGCCGATGCCGGCGAGCCGGGCGGAGGTCCATCTCCGCGACGGCCGCAAGATCAGCGGTAAGTTTCTCGCTTTTGACGGCGCGCAGATCGAAATCAGTCCGGGATATGAATTCAAGACCATCGAGGGGAATACCACACCAGTGGATCGCCGCGTCACTCTGGCCAAGCAGGATATCCTGATTCTGAAGATCTGGTGATTCATGTCCATCGCCAACCTTTCCACCGGGCAGCATCCACGGCATCGCCTTTTCTGCGCCCAAACTCGCATCCATCGCCTGCTCGGTTTTCTCACCTTGATCCCGGAATCCGGGCCCAGGGTGCTGCTGATCCGCAATTGCAGCGGGATTCATACCTTCTCTCTCCCGCACGCGCTGGGGGTGGCCTTTCTCGACAGCCAGGGCAAGGTCATCCGGTTGGAACGGGCGCTGCCGCCTGGCCGGATCATCGCCCATGTGCGCCATGCCCGAGATGTCCTGGAGTGGTCTGCGGATCCGGATCCTCTAGAAGGTGTGCAACTCGGTGACCGGCTTGAACTTGTATGCGATGCGACCCCCCAGTCCAGCCCGATGGCCTGGCGGCAGTTTTTACATGTGCCGTGCAATATCGTTATGGGACTTCTTTGGGCAGGATTTTTCCTGGCTGCGCTCAACAGCTGGCTGCCGCAGCGTAGTCTGACCGGATTGGGCCTGCTCATCTACAATACCCTGCTCATTTACCTTTTCCTGACGCGCCGGCCCAGCGCGGAGATCTCTACGAATGGAGTGGACTGGGCCGTGGCAATCGCCACCGTCGTGCTCTCTTTCTTGCTGCGGCCCGCAACCGGCGACGGGATAGCACCGGGCCTGTCGTTCGCTCTTCAACTCGGCGCAATTCTGGCCATTCTTTTAGCCCTGGCCAGCCTCGGCAAGAGTTTTGGCATCGTTCCGGCGAATCGCAAGGTCAAAACTGCCGGTGCTTACCGGCTGGTGCGCCACCCCCTTTATGCCGGCGAGCTCCTTTTCGTGGCCGCTTTTCTCCTCGGCAACCCCGGTCGGAGCAACCTGATACTCGGCAGTTTGATCGCAGCCGGACAGATCTATCGCGCCCTGGCTGAAGAACGACTCCTCGCACGCGATCCGGAATATCGGCAGTATATGGCTCAGGTGCAGCATCGTTTCATCCCGCATCTTTTTTGAATTCTCTCCTCACATGCTCCCCAAAAAAAGAGCCCTCTTCATAGAGGGCTCTTTTTTTGTCTCAAGGGAGCGGATGGCCTTCCCGGTCCAACAAGACCGGCTCGCCCCATCCCACTTCCCGCAACGCGCCCAACTGGGTTCTGGCGTCTCCCACCACGAGATAGATCATGTGCTCCGGATGAAGATATTTTTGCGCTAGCGCCGTATGCCGGAAATTGGACAGGCCACGGATATAGGCCTGGCGCTGTTCGACACAATCGCCCGGCAGGTCATAGAGCGCCATCTGTTCGAGCAAACCCACCAGAGCCCGCAGGCTCTCATAGCTGCGCGCGTAGGCCCTGAGCTGGGCGTTCTTGCTGAAAAGCAGATCCGCTTCGGCGACACCTTGCCGGTAGCGCTGCACTTCATCCCGGATGATCTCCACGGTCTCGAGGGTCGCATTGGACTGGACGCTGGTCGACACCATGAAGGTGCCGGCGCAGTAACCGCCGTTGAAGCGGGAGCGGGCGCCATAGGTGAAGCCCTTCTCCTCGCGAAGGATGAGGTTGAGAATACCGTTGAACGATCCGCCTAGTTTGTAGTTCATCACCGTCGCGGGGAAAAAATCCGCATCGCGCGCAGCGAGGGCGAGATGTCCGGCGCGCACCTCCGACTGCCGCGCCCCCGGAAAATCGATGAAATAGATCACGGGCCGTCGGCCGGAGGAGGAAGAGGGTGGGGGCGGTGCAGTCAAGGCGCTCTCTTCGCCTTGCCAGCGTCTCTCCAGCGAGCGCAGACTTTTTACTGCCCGTCTGGCATCGATGTCACCGGCGAGCGACCAATGTGCGCGCCAGGGGGTGAATTGCTCCTGGTAAGCCTCTTTGAGATCAGCCAGAGTCAGGGAGGTGACCTCTGCGGTGGTACCCTCGACCGGCCGGGAAAGCGGATGGTCATCGCCGTACACGATCCGGTTGAAGGCCTGGTTGGCGATCACCGCAGGGTTGCTCTGATTTCGCCGGATGTTTTCCAGAGCCTCCTGCTGCAACCGGGCAAATTCTTTTTCATCCCATCGCGGCTCGAGGAGGATTTCCGTGATCAGAGCCATCACCTCCGGCCAACGTGAGGAAAGTGAGGTGGCCGTGAGGGTGATCGCATCACCTGAGGCGGACAGGGAGAGGGTGGCCCCCCGTTCGGCGATCGCTTCCTCAAGCTCTGCCGGCGTTTTTGACCGGGTTCCCTCCATCATCAAGGCCGCAAGGAGACTGGCCGTGCCGCTCTTCCCCGCCTCATCGAGCAGCGCTCCGCCCTGGAGAATCAGCGAGGCTTGAAGCAGCGGCAGTTCAGGCTGGCTGATGCCGGAAAGTGTCATGCCGTTTTTCAGACTTTCGCGCCAGATCTGCGGGGAACGCAGCAGGGGCTCGGGGCCCAGAGGAGGTTCGATGGAGCGATCGAAGGCGTCGGGCGCCGCAGCAGCGGATACCGGCACGGTGGACGCGGCCGTAGTCTCGACGATATTAATACCGGGTGCGTGCTCTTCAGGCAGAACAAAGGGGAGGGAGACGGCCGCCGCGAGATCGCGGCGGCCCTGCGGCACGAAACTGGTCAGGACATACGGCTTGCTCTTGATGCAGGCGGAGTAGACCTGCCAGATCTCTCTGGTCGTAATCGACTTTGCTTGCTCGAGATCCGTGGTGATATAGTCCGGAGAACCGGCATACTCATTGTAATGGGCCAATTGCATCGACTTGCCCAAGACACTCGAAATGCGATTGTACCAACTGGTCTCCAGGCCTGCCTTGCAGCGCTGCAAGTCCCGGGCGGTGAAGCCGCGCCTCTCGAACCGCGTCAGGGCGCGCTGGATCGCCTCTTCAACCCGGCTCAAGGGGATCTCCGGAAAGGCGCGCACCCGAATGGAAAAGGTGCCAGCAATCTCCTGGCTGGCCTGCCAAGCGTGCACCGCAGGGGCGAGCTTTTCTTCTTCGACCAGTAACTGGTAGAGCGGTGATTTTTTGTTGCCGGCAAGCAGCTCGGCCAGAAAACTCAGGGCGTGACCCTCGCGGGTGAATTGCGGCACCGTCGGAAAGACCATGGTGAGCTCGGGGGATTTGATAAAAGGATCCTCGAAGCAGGCGCGACGGCTTGAGTCAAGCCGAACCGGCATCGGCTTCAGCGGCTGTACTTCCTCTCGTGCGGGAATCTCGCTGAAATACTTTTCAATCCACGCGCGCGTTTGCACAGGATCCAAATCCCCGGCCACCACCAGCGTGGCGTTGTTCGGGCAGTACCACTTTCTGTAAAAATCGTGCACGTCGGCCAGAGTTGCGCGGCGGAGATCCGCCATCTCACCGATGACCTCCCAGCTGTAGGGATGGCCGGGGGGATAAAGCAGCTTGCCGATGACGTAATTGGTGTGGCCATAAGGGCGGTTGTCGTAATTCTGCCGTTTTTCGTTCTGGACCACACTCTGCTGATTGGCGAAAGCCGAGGCGGTAACGGTTCCCAGCAGGAAACCCATGCGGTCGGATTCGAGCCACAAGACCAGCTCCAGAGCATTTCGCGGCACGGTTTCGAAATAGATGGTGCCGTCGGTGTTGGTGCCGCCATTGAGCTCGCCGCCGGCGCCCTGAATCTTTGTAAAAAACTGGTCCTGCCCTATATGCTCGGACTCCTGAAACATCATGTGTTCAAAGAGATGGGCAAAGCCGGTACGTCCCTGAACCTCACGGTTCGAGCCAACATGGTATTGAATGGCCACGGCGATCACCGGGTCGGAGTGATCCTGGTACAGGATTACCTCGAGTCCGTTCGGGAGACGATACTTGTCGCAAGGCAAACGGAAGGGGGCAGCCGCAGCGAGGACGGCGAAGAGCCAGGTCAGCAGAAAAACCGGGCGGAGAAGGGGCATGGAAGAACTCCCTGATAGAAATAGGCTGTAGGGATGGGTTCCTACTATCAACTTGATATTATGTGAGATAGCTGTTGCTGCCAGAAGCTGCAGGCCATTCCCCTGGGGGCAAAATAAATAATAAAAACGCTTTTTTTGCTTGATTTTTAAAAGCTAATAAGCTATCTTATGGATAGAAATGGAGTAATTTGGTTAATTACTGCTAATTTTTGGAAATTTTTGGAGATTTTCCCCTTTCATTTGGGGTAGATAAAACCATGGCCGAACTCTCCGGATCCTATACCATCACCCTCGATGCCAACCGGCGCCTGGCGCTTCCGGCGAAGTTGTACTATTCGCAGGAAGATGGGTTGCGGGACCGGATCAAGATCACCCGAGGGATCGGCAAGTGCCTCACCGGTTATTACCGGGATGAATGGAAAGCGTTGGTCTCCTCCTTAAATAAATTAAATGTGGATGAAAAATCCAAGCAAATTATGAAACGCCATATCATCGGTGCCGCGTCGGATTGTGAGCTCGACAAGCAGCGCCGGCTGATTCTGCCGGAGAACCTGGTGGCCTATGCCGAGCTGCCCGAGGATGGTGAGGTGCTGGTGGTGGGGTGTGGCGAAGTCTTTGAAATCTGGAACCCGGCGCTCTACAAGGAAGATGCCCTGGCGAGCGAGGAGACCATTCAGGATATTTTCAGCCGGATTTCACTCAGCGCATCCGGCTCATCTTCCCCGAGTTGAACTGATCATCGGGGAGGCGTAATGGAAGGATTTCACCAGTCCGTGCTCGTCCGGGAGGTTCTCGAGCTGCTCCAGGCCCGGCAAGCAAAGCTGGTGTATGATGTAACGGCCGGCGACGGCGGTCATCTGCAGGCGTTCTTGCAGACCATGCCGTCTGCAGGACGGGTTGTGGGCATCGACAGAGATCCTGAGGCCTTGCGGAGGCTGCGGCAGCGGCTGGCCAGTTATACAGATCGATTTCAGGTTGTGCGCGGGAATTTTCGCGATCTTGAGACCCTTCTGGCCGATTCCGATAGGGGCCATGTAGATGCTATTCTCGCCGACCTGGGTATTTCCACCCTACAAATTACTGATCCGGAGAAGGGATTTATGTTTTCCGCCGACGGGCCGCTATCCATGCAGATGGATCCGCAAAGCGGAATGAGCGCCGCCGAGGTCGTCAATGAATTCGATGCCGAGCGGCTTGGTGTCATCATCCGCACCCTGGGTGAGGAGCGCGCTTGGCGGCGTATTGCGCAGGCCATTGTCCGTGCGCGTAGCAAGTGCCGGATCGAACGCACCAGCCAGCTTGCCGCGATCGTGCGCTCCGTGGTCCCGGGCCCCTTTGCCGTCAAAAGCTGTGCCCGTGTGTTTCAAAGTCTGCGCATCTTTGTCAATGACGAGCTGAAGAATCTGGAGTTGTTTCTGCCTCAGGCGCTCACCGCCCTTCGGCCAGGTGGCCGCCTCGGCGTGATTTCGTTCCATTCACTGGAAGACCGGATCGTCAAGGAGTACTTTCGCCAGCAGGCCGATCCCTGTATTTGTCCGCCGAAACTGCCTGTATGCGTTTGTGGCGCGGTGCCGCAGCTTAGGGTCATCGGGAAGCTGGTCGTTCCGGCGGCGGCGGAAGTGGCCCTCAATCCGAGCGCGCGTTCCGCCAAATTACGCGTGGCCGAAAAACTGCAGCAGGCCTGAAACGATGCGACCCAACTCGACCCGATATCGCCCTCCTGCCCGCAAGAGTCAATACCAGCGCAACCGCGAGCGGGTGTTCGTGATTCTCGGCATAATCGCACTGCTGGTGTTTCTAAAGGTGTGGCAAAAGGTCGATGTTGATCATCAGCTGCGGCGCAACGGGGCGCTGCAGCAGCAGCTCCTCACGCTCCAGGGAGAAAATGCCCTGCTCGAAGTGCGTATCGATGAGCTGCGTTCGATGCAGCGGATGGATGATCTGGCCCGGAGCGATCTCAAGCTGGTTCCGGTGCCCACGCTCAAGCTGAAAGAGAAAAATATTCTCGATAAACTCATTGATATACTGGATGATTGGCAGCGCGAACCCGACCACGCGGGGCGCGCAGGGAAGAAAAGCGCTGACAAGCCATGAACTACACCTACAACCGCACCCAGCAGCAACGCCAGGATCAATCACGGCTGCAGCTGTACTACAGATTGATCTATGTCTTCATTTTGGTCCTGATCCTGCGCCTGCTTTACATCGAAATCTTTATGCGGGAGAAATTCGAATTGCTCGCTGAGAAGCAGTATCTACAAGAGGTCCGGCTCGATCCGGTGCGCGGCGGCATCTTCGATCGCCGCATGCGGCCGCTCGCGATCAATGTTCCTTCGGTTTCGATTGGCGCCTATCCGCTCCGCATCTCCAATACGGGCGCCACCGCGCGCAAGTTGAGCCGCGTCCTCGGCATCTCCAGCTCGACTCTGCAGGCCAAACTGCGCAAGGATCGCACCTTCGGCTATCTGGTACGGCGCGCGTCGCGGCAAACCGGTCTTGAGGTCGAGGCGCTCGGACTCGAGGGCATCAGCATCATCAAGGAGTACGCACGCCAATATCCTCTGGGCGAAGTGGGCAGCCAGATTCTTGGTTTCATGGATGCCGATGGTCACGGGATCAGCGGCGTTGAAAAACGCTACGAGTCGGTGCTCTATGGGGTGCCAGGCTATGCCGTCAAGCAAAAGACCGCCGTCGGCAATCAGTTCACCTTCTATCATCCTGATTATCCGATGCAGGAGGCTGAGCCGGGCGGCCATATCGTCCTGACCATCGACGCCTCCTACCAGGGCATCGCACATCGCGAGCTGCGCCGGACGCTGCAGGAGACCAGCGCCGACAGCGGCGTCGCCATCATCATGGATCCCAAGACCGCCGAGATCCTGGCCATGGCCTCGGAGCCCGGCTTCAATCCCAATGCCTACGGCAAGTATTCCCCCTCCTCGTACCGTCTGCGCGCGATCACCGATCAATTCGAGGCAGGATCGACGTTCAAGCTGGTGACGATGGCCGGGCTACTCAATGAGGGGATCTACTCCCCGAACGACAAGATCTTTTGCGAGAATGGGGAATGGACGGTTATGGGGGAGACGATCCATGACGTGCATCCCTATGGCATGCTGACCATGCACGACATCATTGCTAAGTCCAGTAATATAGGCATGGCTAAATCGATTCGGGACAAGGACAAAAGCCTGGTCTACCGCTATGCGCGCGACTTCGGGTTCGGCGCCAGGACGGGAGTCGGGTTGGACGGTGAGGCCAGCGGGCAGCTGCGCGACATGGCGCAGTGGTCGGGTTTCACCCCCTACGCCATGGCGTTCGGCCATGAGATCGCGGTGACCCCCCTCCAGATGGCGAATATGTTTTGCACGATCGCCAACGGTGGCACCCTGCTCACCCCCTATATCGTGCGCGAGGTCCAGGACGCTGAGGGGCATATTCGGGAGCGGAACCTTCCGAAAGCGATCCGCCGGGTGATTTCAACGGAGACGGCGGAGATGCTCAAGGCGATGATGGCGGATGTGGTGAAGGAAGGCACGGCCAAAAAGGCGCAGCTCGAGGGGCTGACGGTGTGCGGGAAGACCGGGACGGCGCGCATGGTGCGCAGCGGCGGCGGCGGGTACATCAAGGGGCAGTATATTGCCAACTTTGGCGGTTTTTTCCCGAAAGATCAGCCGGAAGTGGTGATCTACGTGATGATCGATAATCCCAAGGGGAGCTATCTGGGAGGAGATGTTGCGGCGCCCTGCTTCAGAAGGATAGCCCAGCAGATCCTGTATCAGCGCGGGGTTGATGTGGAGGCGGAGGAGGGTGAAGAGTTGGATCTGAAATTTGTCAAGCAAGATCGCAGGATTGTGCCGAGTTTTATCGGGTTCAATCGGGCCGCAGCGGTGCAGATGGCCGGCGATCTCAACCTCGAGCTGGATATCACCGGCCGTCAGGGCGTGGTGGTCGAGCAGACCCCCAAAGCCGGAGCGGAGATTTTGATCCCCGCGACGATTCGCCTGGTTTGCCGGGACGATTCTGGTGAGGAGGCTAGGCATCTGGTGCCGCGTGTGACCGGTTTGCCGATTCGCAATGCCCTGAATGTTCTTGCCGCCGAGGGCATTACCGCAGTAGTCAGCGGCAGCGGCAAGGTAATCTCGCAACAGCCGCCCCCCGGCCGCCATGCCAAGCCCGGCGATCAGGTGCTGCTGGTCTGCGAATCCTCCATCGACTTGAGAAAACTGTTAATCTTCTGAGTAGAACGTGGCTTATGCGGATTTGACATTGGCCAATATCGTGCACTGGAGCGGCGGCAACTGGACCGGCGATCCGGCCCTGCTGTCGCGCTGCCTTGGCGGCGTCTCCACCGACTCGCGCACGGCCCATCCGGACGAGCTTTTCATCGCCCTGACCGGCGAACAGTTCGACGGTCATAACTTTGTCCGCCCCTTCCTCGAGTCCGGCGGCGCGGCTGCCATGGTCTCGGAGAACTGGTACGCCAGCCAGCATCCTCTACCGGCTATGACACGCCTCATCGTTGTTCCCGATACCCTGAAAGGTCTCCAGTCCGCTGCGCGCGCCTACCGGAAAACCTTTCAGATCAAGGTTGTGGCAGTCACCGGCAGCGTGGGCAAAACCACCACCAAGGAGGCCATCCATGCCGTGCTGGCGCAAAAGTACGGCGTGCTCCGCAACGCTCATTCTTTCAACAACCATATCGGCGTCCCCCTGACGCTTTTGTCCTTGCGCGACGATCACCAGATTCTCGTGGCCGAGCTGGGGACCAACCATTTCGGCGAACTTGATCTTCTCAGCGGGCTGGTCCAGCCGGACATGGCCCTGGTCACCGCCATTGGCTTCGCCCATCTTGAATTTTTCAAGGATCTGGCCGGGGTTACCCGTGCGAAATTTGAAATCTTTAACCACTGCCGGCCCGAGGGTCTCGCACTTTTCAATGCGGATGATCCCATCCTTCGGAACCAGATCTATCCGCTGGCCCGGACCTACTCCTATGGATTCGATCATCCCGCCGATCTCCGCGCCGAGATCCTCGGTTGCGATGCGGAGGCGCACTACACGCTGCGTCTGCTGGGCCGGGAGGTGAAGTTGCCGCTGAGCGGGCGCCACAATGCCGGCAATGCCCTGGCGGCAGCGGCGGTAGGGGTCCAGTTCGATCTGACAGCCGGGGAGATCGCCGCCGGATTGTCTACGCTCACGGCTGTGGACAAACGAATGGTCCTTCTCCGCAAGGGCGGGGTGGTATTGATCAACGATACCTACAACGCCAATCCCGGCAGCTGCGCCGCGGCGCTTCACACTCTGGCCGATCTGGCCCTCGGCGGCAAGGGACGGCGCTTCGCAGTGCTCGGCGATATGCTGGAACTCGGCAGCTATTCCACCGGCGAGCACCGCAAGCTGGCCGATCTGGCCGCCCAGCTGCATATCGAAAGCATCTGGCTGTATGGACGTGAAACCCTCGCGACTCTGGAACGGGCCGACGAACTCGGCCTGGCGGCGCGCCACTTTAGCTCCAAGCAGGAACTCGAGCAGGAGCTGATCGGTTCTATCCACCCCGATGATGTCCTGCTCTTCAAAGGCTCGCGCGGCATGCAAATGGAGACCCTGGTGGATGGGATTATGCGTCATTTGGATGCTCAATCTAACTAGCGGATAGAGTCATGCTTTACTACTTGCTTGAGCCCCTTAAAGACGATTTCATCCTCTTCAATCTATTCCGTTATATCTCCTTCCGCGCGGCCAGCGCCGTGCTCCTGGCTCTGCTGTTGAGCCTGCTCATTGGGCCGGTTTTGATCCGCAAGTTGCGGGAGATGCAGATCGGCGAAGAGGTCCGCGTAGACGGGCCACAGACCCATCTCAGCAAGCGTGGAACGCCGAGCATGGGTGGCATCCTGATTCTGGTCAGCACCCTGCTGCCCACGCTCCTTCTGGCCAAGGTGGGCGAGACCTGCGTCTGGGTGGTGATGATCGTGACCCTCTGGCTGGGCATGCTGGGCCTGCTGGATGATTATCTCAAGATTGTCAAAAAGATGCCCAAGGGCTTGATCGGCCGCTACAAACTGGTGGGGCAGATCACCATCGGTCTATTCGTCGGCCTGGTGGTCTATTTTCTTCCGACTGTGGCGAGCGAACGCTCCTCGACCACGATCCCCTTTCTCAAGGATTTCGAACTCGAGTTCGGCTTTTTTTACATTTTCATCGTCGCATTCGTCATCACGGCAATGTCCAACGGTTCCAATTTGACAGATGGACTGGATGGATTGCTGATCGGCCTTATCGCCATCGCGGCGACCGCTTTCGGTCTGATCGCCTATGTCACCGGCCGTGTCGATTTCAGTGACTATCTCAACATCATTTATCTACCCGAGGCCGGCGAACTGGCGGTTTTTTGCGCCGCGCTCTTCGGCGCCGCTCTCGGATTTCTCTGGTACAATGCCTACCCCGCGCAGGTTTTCATGGGCGATACGGGCGCTCTGGCACTGGGCGGCGCGATTGGTGCGGTAGCGGTACTGGTTAAAAAGGAGCTCCTCCTCCTTTTGATCTGCGCTATCTTTGTGATCGAGAGCCTTTCGGTGATCCTCCAGGTCGGCCATTATAAGCGAACCGGCCGGAGGATCTTCCGAATGGCTCCGATCCACCACCATTTCGAACTGAGTGGTTGGGCGGAACCCAAGGTGGTCATCCGCTTCTGGATTGTGGGTATTATTTTGGCGCTTTTAACTCTGACAACCTTCAAAATACGATGACGGCAACGCATAAAAAAATGGATTGGGCCCGCACGGATTTCGCCCTGCTTACGTGCATCCTGGTTCTGGTCATCCTTGGTGCAGCAGCGATCTACTCGGCCAGCTCGTACCGTTCGGAAATTCGTTACGGCGACAGCGCCTATTTTTTCACCAAACAGCTGGTCCGCGCCATCATCGGCCTGACGCTGATGGTTATCATCGCTCGGCGCGATTACCGCGAATGGCTGCACTATGCCTGGCCATTCTTCTGGATTTCACTCGCGCTGCTGATCATACTCCTGTTGCGGGTGCCGTTCATCACTCCACGTAACGGTGCGCGGAGCTGGATCAACCTCTATTTCTTCAGTTTCCAGCCTTCGGACTTTGCACGCTATGCCCTGATTATGGTGCTGGCGCTGAAGCTGCACGAATGGCGCGAGCACCTGGATGATCTAGCAATCTATGCCCAACTCTTTGTGCTGGCCTTACTGATTGTCGGACCCATCGCTATGGAGCATGACATGGGGACGGCTGCACTGACGATGCTCGTAGTCTTCACGGTTTTTTTCATTGCCGAAGTCCGCGTCAGCTATTTGGCCGCCACCGCCATGTCCGCCCTGAGTCTGGCGTTGATCTATGCCAGTTTTAACAAGTATATGCTGATACGGATCACGGACCATCTGCGTGCGATCGGCGGCGAGATGCACCCCCACCTCAAACAGTCGATTATCGCTTTGGTGCAGGGCGGGATTTTCGGGGTGGGCATCGGCGGCAGCCGCCAGAAATATCTTTTTCTCCCGGAGGCTCACAACGACTTTATTTTTGCCATGATCGGTGAGGAATACGGGCTGATCGGCACGATCGGTGTGCTGCTGCTCTTCCTGGTGATCATTCACCGCGGCCTGATTATTGCTCAGCAGGCGCCCGATGCGACCGGACGCTATCTGGCCGGGGGCATCACCGCCTGCTATGCAAGCTATGCGCTCGTCAATGCGGCGGTGGTTATCGGGCTGCTTCCCACGACGGGCATTCCGATGCCCTTCCTGAGTTACGGTGGCACCTCGCTGGTGACCCATCTCTGCGCGCTTGGCCTGTTGCTCAACATTTCCGCTCAAGGCAGTCCGGCCTACGCCAAGAGTCCGGGCTGGCGCGAATACCGGCAGCGGGTTGAAGAGCGCGCCTTTCCGGAGAAGGCTCACCTCTTCTCCAGCCGGACCCGGGTCCGGCAAACCGTCTCTTTACGCCGGAGTGTTCGATGAACCGCACCGGAAAGCGGAAACCGGCCTACCTGTTCGCCGGCGGCGGGACGGGCGGCCATCTTTACCCGGCCATCGCCATCGCGTCGGAACTGCGCAAGCTGAATCCGCAGGCGGAGATCCATTTTGCGGGCACTGCGCGCGGTGTCGAATCGCGCATCGTACCGGAACTGGGATACCCACTGCACCGCATCCCCATCCGCGGCTTTGCCCGGCGTCGCTTCTGGATCAATCTGGCACTGCCTTTTTTGCTGATCTGGAGCCTGGTGCAGAGCGTCAGGGTGGTGCGGCGGGTGCAGCCCCGGGTGGTCGTCGGTACCGGCGGCTATGTCAGCGGCCCCATCCTGCTGGCGGCCCATCTGCTCGGGCGTCCGACGCTGATTCAGGAGCAGAACAGCTTTCCCGGCGTCACTACCCGGCTTCTGGCGCGCTGGGTGGACCAGGTGCACCTCGGTTTTGTGGAGGCGCGGCCTTATTTTGCGGGACGGAAGAATGTCTATGCGACCGGAAATCCGGTGCGCGATTTTCAGGTGTCGGTTACGCCGGCAGAGGCACGGCGTCATTTCGGCTTGAATCCGGACCGTCCGACGCTGCTGGTCTTCGGAGGCAGCCAGGGGGCCCGGGTGATCAACCAAGCGGTTATCGGTATGTTGTCCCGTCTGCTCTCAGAGTCGGAGATGCAGCTCATCTGGAGCAGCGGAAAATGGAATCAGGAAGCGGTACGGCAGGCACTTGTCGGGTGTGAGGATCGTGTGTGGATGACAGATTTCATCACCGAAATGCCCCTGGCCTACAGGGCGGCGGATGTGGTGATGAGCAGGGCAGGGGCGCTGACGTTGGCTGAGATCGCGGTGTGTGGACTGCCGTCCATCCTGATTCCATTTGCCGCTGCAGCCGGAAATCATCAGGAGGCCAACGCGCTTGCCCTGGCGCAACGCGGCGCGGCCGTGGTTATCCTGGAGCGCGATCTTGAGCACCATGATCTGGCGACAGAGATCATCGCCCTGTTCGCCGACCCCGAACGGCGTGAACAGATGGGACATATCGCACGGGAGGCGGCGTACGCCTCCGCCAGCGCCGACCTCGCTCGCGCTGTTCTGAACCTGGACTCCAAGAAGGGGGGGGCTGCATGACTCAACGCGTTCTGCAGTACAGCAAGGTTATGCTTTTTTTCAGTTTTGCCCTCGTGGCCGCGCTGTTCATCACCCAGCAGCTGCTTGAAGCCCACGACAGCGAAGAGCCGGTCCTGTCCATCGATCAAATGGCGACCCAGAATGCCCTGCAGTATGTGGATGGGGACGAGCTGCGCCAGAAACTGGAAGACAAGATCCGCCGTGCCGACGAGGAAAAGGAGATGCTGACGCTGGAGTCGCGCGAATGCAAGCTGTATCTGCAGGCGGGAGTAAAATCAGGCCGTCCGGTCGTCCTGCTGGCAGCCGGACGGATCCGGGGGGTGGACGGCAAGGGCAATATCCTCGCACTTCAGGAAGATGAGCCCATACCTAATCTGCCGGTCATAACCGGCCCCGGTCTGCGCTTTAATACCCACTCGCGGCAGCTGGACGGTTTCCTCTTTCATCAGGCGATGGCGTTTATCTCTGAGGTGAATGGCCGCAGCAGCCTGCTGGGCCAGAAACTTTCCGAGGTCCACTGCGACCCGGAACTCGGCTTGGTGGCCTATTTTTCACAAACCGGTATGCTGCCGGTACTGCTCGGGCAAGATGATCTGGCAGCGAAGGCGAGAAATCTCGATGTCTTCCTGAGCCAGCTCGGACCGTCCACCCTCATGGGCAACATCCGATGTCTGGACGCGCGCATGGCCAGCCAAATCGTCGTCAAAAAGAAATCATGACCGCGAATGCGAGATAAGGATAATCATATGGATGAAATCGATATCATTGCAGGGCTGGACATCGGCACCACCAAGATCGGCTGTTATATCGCCGAGGTCAATGAGGCCCAGGAGATCAAGATCATCGGCGTCGGTACTGCGCCCTCTGAAGGCCTGCGGTATGGTATTGTTGTGGATGCGGAGAAGACGGTCCATTCCATCCAGCAAGCCGTCGAGCGCGCCGAAGAGATGGCCGACGTCAAGGTGGATATGGTCTATGCCGGGATCGCCGGGGATCATATTCGCAGCATCAACGGCCGCGGTGTGGTCGCGATATCTGGAGAGGACAATGAGGTGAGCCAGGAGGATGTCCGCCGCGTCATCGAGGCGGCGCGCGCTGTCGCCCTACCCCTCGATCGCGAAGTGATCCACATTCTGCCGCAGGAATTCATTGTCGATGACCAGCGTGGCATCCGTGACCCGATCGGCATGATCGGCGTGCGTCTTGAGGCCGAGGTCCATATCGTCACCGGCGCGATCGCCTCGGCCCAGAACATCTACCGCTGCATCGAAAAGGCGGGTTATTCTACTGCTGACCTGGTGCTCGAGCCCCTGGCCTCCAGTTATTCGGTGCTGAGTGATGACGAAAAGGAACTCGGCGTGATCCTGGTCGATATCGGCGGCGGGACAAGTGATATCGCCCTCTTTTATGAGGGCTGCATCCGCCATACCGCCGTGGTCGCTCTCGGCGGCCGCAACGTCACCAACGATCTCGCCATCATGCTTCGCACACCGATCGAGTCGGCCGAACGACTCAAGATCGAGCACGGCCATGCCCTGCACAGCGAGGGCGACAAGGATATGGTAGTCGAGGTCCCCGGCATCCATGGAAGGCCGTCGCGCCGAATCTCCAAGGGCCTGCTGGTCGATATCATTCAGCCGCGCATGGTGGAGATCCTGACCATCATCTATGAAGAGATCAAAAAGTCGACCTATGTCAATCTGATGACGACGGGTCTGGTGCTGACGGGTGGGGCCTCGTTACTACCCGGCACGATGGAACTGGCCGAGGAGATCTTTAACATGCCCGTCAAGATTGGCCATCCGGCGGGATTCACCGGTATGATTAACGAGGCCGGCACACCGCAAAGCGCCACAGGCGTGGGCCTGATCCAGTATGCCATCAAACACCGCGACGAGGAAGTGGAGCCGAAGAAAAAGAGCTTTACTTCGCTTTACGGAAAATTCAAGCAGCTGTTCGACCGCAAATTATAGCGCGACTTTACCCAGCCGAAATCTCAGGCGGGAAGTATCACCACCCTGGACCGAGGAGAAGGGATAGCTCCGGCGGCCAGGTCAACAAAGAGAGGGGTAACATATGGGACCCGAATCATCCACCAGACTAGGGATAGGTCTGACGGAAGATCTATTTAGCACAAGGGAGCCGGCTATGAATCTGACATTTGATTTCGATGATGTGAATCCCAACAGCGCGGTGCTCAAGGTGGTCGGTGTCGGCGGCGCAGGCGGCAACGCGGTGACGCGCATGATCTCCGAAGGGCTGAAGGGCGTAGGGTTTATCGCCATCAATACCGATGAACAGGCGCTGGAGTACTGCATGGCGCCCACCAAGATTCGCATCGGGACCAAGACCACGCAGGGTCTGGGTGCCGGAGCCGATCCCACGAAGGGCCAGCGTGCGATCGAAGAGGACCGCAATGCGGTTTATGATGCCCTGGCGGATGCCGATCTGGTCTTCGTCACCGCCGGCATGGGGGGCGGCACCGGTACCGGCGCTGCGCCCGTCGTTGCCCAGATCGCCCGCGATATCGGCGCCCTGACCGTGGGAATCGTCACGCGGCCTTTCATCTTCGAGGGACCGAAGCGGATGATGCGCGCCGATGAAGGCATCCTCGCCCTCAAGGAGTGCGTCGATACGCTCATCGTTGTTCCAAACCAGAGACTGATCTCCATCGTGCCGCCGGACACACCGCTCGACAAGGCCTTCCGCTATGCCGATGAGATTCTCTTCAACGCGACCAAGGGTATTTCGGATCTGATCACCGTGCCTGGGCTGGTCAATCTGGACTTTGCCGATGTGCGTGCAGTCATGAGCGAAGCCGGGGATGCCTTGATGGGTTCGGGTGTCGGCCGCGGCGAAAACAAGGCCAAGATCGCCGCCGAGCAGGCCATTCACAGCCCGCTGCTGGAAGACGTTTCCATCGCCGGTTCGCTCGGCTTGCTGGTCAACATCACCGGTGGTCCGAAGATGAGCCTGGCCGAGGTGAACGCCGCCACCACCATCATCTTCGAGGAAGCCGGTCCGCGCGCCAATATTATTTTTGGCGCGGTTATCGACAACAGCCTCGATGACGAGATGCGCATCACTGTCATTTCCACCGGGCTTTCGAGTGCGGTTCGCCGCCCGCGTGAGAGCGGCAACTGGACGAGCGTCAAGTTCGAACAGGGGGGACTCCTGGAGAAGGAAATCCCTGCCGTAACCCGCCTCGACGAGATCAATGAGCACGTCAGCAAAGAGGCGAGCCGCGACATTCTCAATCCATCTTGGCAGCAGCGCACGACCATCCCGGCGAACCGGCCCAAGCCGCCGCAGTCCGAACCGCATCCGCCGTCGCAAACGCCATCCAGCCGGCCGGAGCCCGCTTACACTTGGAAGGATGTCGAGCGGACCCTGCAGGATGTGCCCCTTGAATCCGGCAATGGCAACGGCCATGACGATAGTGAATTCGATATTCCGGCGTGCCGCCGCAACCGCTGGAAACTGCTGTGAACCGAGGCGTAGTGCAGCAGGTACGCCTTTAATGACCGGAGGCGGCTTGCATGGCTGATCAGGTCGGGGCATTCCGGGCGCATGCCCGGAAGCTGCTCAGCGCCGAGAGCCGCCGCCGTGAGAGTTTTCCCACCGGCCCCACTCCACTGGCGCTCGTCTATCCCAATAGTTATGCCACCGGGATGTCGAGTCTGGGCTTCCAGACCGTCTACCGGTTGTTCAACGAGCAGCCACTCCTCAAAGGCGAACGGGCCTTCCAGCTGGAAGGCCCGTTCGCTGCCTCTTTTCACACCCTGGAATCCCAGCGTCCGCTCAACCGGTTCCGCATCCTTGCCTTTTCGCTCTCCTACGAGTTGGATTATCCCCATGTGGTTGCACTGCTGAAACGGGCAGGGATTCCCCTGCTGGCGCAGCAGCGCTCCGAGCGCGATCCGATCGTTATGATGGGCGGCATCGCGGCGTTTTACAATCCATCGGTGCTCGCGCCGGTTGCAGATTGCTTTCTTGTCGGCGAGGCGGAGGGATTCATCCCCGAATTTGAAGGGACCTATCAAGAGCATCTCGATGCGGGGGGGCGCCGGGAACCGTTTCTCGAACGGCTGGCGCAGCTGGAGGGCGTGTGGGTGCCCGCCGTTCATGGGCTGGAACCGCCACCGGGCGCTGTCCGCCGTCGCTATCTTGATGTGCACACCCATCCCCCCGCCACCTCGGTTGTGGTCACGCCCTATATGCATCTGGAGATGTTCATGGTGGAGGTGGGACGCGGCTGCGGAAGAGGCTGCAGCTTTTGTGCTGCGGGGCATCTCTATCATCCCTTCCGAACCTGGCCGCTCGAGGCAGTTCTGCAGGAGGTCGAGCGCTATGCCCATCCGGGAGATCGCATCGGACTGGTCGGAGCCGCTCTCTCCGATTACCGTCCGCTCGATCGGCTGTGCGAAAGCCTGTTGGCACGCGGCCACAAGGTCAGCCTCTCCTCATTGAGAGCAGACCGGGTCTCTGAGGCTCTGCTACTGGCCCTGGACGCCAGTGACCTCCGCAGTGTCACCCTCGCTCCCGAGGCGGGCAGCGAAAGGCTGCGTCGCGCTATCCGTAAAGATCTGCAGGAGGAGGCGATCCTGCAAGCCGCCGCACGAATCGGTGCGTCACCGATCCGCCAGCTCAAACTCTATTACATGATCGGGTTGCCTTCCGAACAGCCCGAAGATCTTCGCGCTCTGATCGAACTCACCCGCAAGGTGGCAGCGCTTTTTTGCCGCAAGGAGAGCCAACGCGAGGTGCGCGTCAGCATCAATACCTTTGTGCCCAAACCCTGGACCCCATTCCAGTGGGCCGCGATGGCCAGCGAAAAGCAGATCAAGGAGAAGCGAAACCATTTGCTGGCCGAGTTGAACCGGATAGAGGGTGTGAGTGCGGGGCGCAAGAGTGCGCGTGAGGAACTCTTCCAGGCCCTCTTTGCAATCGGCAACCACGAGGTGGGGGAGGCTCTGGTGGCATCGATCGATCGTGGCGACGATTGGCGCGCGATCTATCCCCGCTTCGCGGAGTGGATCCACCGCGCCAAGCGGCGGGAGGAATCACTTCCCTGGGATTTTATCGACAACGGGCTGGAGAAGGATCGATTGTGGCAGGGCTGGCAGGCGGCACAATAAAAAAGCCGGATTGGGGATCCGGCTTTTTCATTCAGGTCGGTATTGCGCCTAAAGCGCCTTGGTGACCTTGTTGCCACGCAGACAGCGGGTGCAAACATAGGCTTGCCGGGTGGCACCCTTCTCGACGATACGCATCTTGCGGATGTTGGGCATCCAGCGCGTCTTGGTCAGATTGTGGGCGTGGCTGACATTATTGCCAACCTGGGGCCCTTTGCCGCAGATATCACATTTTTTCGACATCGTAAGCGCTCCTGCTCATGTATGAGTAGTAAAAAATATCGATTTTAGATGTTAAAATTAAAGAAATATTATTAAAAATGCAAGCAGAAAATCGAGCATGGATACCGCCGAAATATGCTCGCCGCCTGACGTCATTCCCGGTCCCACGTTCTGGCGGCAGACCAGGTGGCATGCGGGCTGCCTGATCCGGATTCAGTGGATCACTGCAAACTCTGTCACCAGCGTGTGGCTCGCGCCCGGGGCGAGGGTGCGCCCGTCTTGGCGTACATTGCCGGCCTCGATGCAGACCATGTATTGATATTCATCAGGACCCAGGTCGGCCATGCCGCGGCTGCGCTCGCTCCAGGGATTCCAGACCACCGTCGACCGGCTGCCCTCTTTCTTGACCACGATCTGTCTTTCCAGGAGGGGATCGTGGATCATACAGAGGCTGGCGGTATCGAGATAAATACGGTTGATCTCTTGGTCGACCTGGAGTTTGCCGCGTTGCAGGGTATACAAATCCTGCTGCAAGGTATCGATGTAAAAGGTATCGTCTAGTCCGGTGATGTGCACCTGGCCGGCTTTGCCGAGCCGGAAATAGGAATGCAGGGCTGAAGTCGTCGCCAGGGGTTCCGGTCCGGAGTTCACCATGGTCAGAGCGATGCGCAGATGGCTGCCTACGTCGATATGGAGCAGAAGCCGGAAAGGCTGGGGCCAGAGCGCCAGGGTCTCGGGCGACTCGGTCAGCATCAGCTCGATACGGCTAGCGCCGGACGGGAGGGTGGCGCTGGAGGTCAAGCGCCAGGTCATCAGCCGGGCAAATCCGTGCATCGGTTTGGCCGGGTCCGCAGGATGCGGTCCGAACCAGGGCCAGCAGATCGGAACACCGCCGCGGATGGGCTGGCCTGCCGTAAAGTGACTTCTTTCGCTGAGGAAGAGTACCTCCTCTTCGCCGCGCGGCACCCAGGAGAGGACCTGGCCGCCATAGAGGCTGATCAGGGCTTTGGCCTGCCCATTGACGACCTCGAGCATCGGCAGGCCGCCTTTTCCGCTCAATGGACGTGTGGCGGGATCTTCGGAACTATTCATCAGCGCCTCTCCTGCTTCTTTCCTGTTGCTGCCAGCGACCCGAGGCCTCTTGAAGGCGCTGCCAAATTGCTTGGACATGGTCCAGTTCCGTCCCGCTTTGTCCAACGCAGAGCCGCAGGGTGAGTTTCCCCGCTAGTATAGCATGGGTGAGATAGGCCCGGCCGCTCTGGTTGATCTCGTCCATGATATATTGGTTGGCCTGATCGCCGCCTCGGTGGCGGAAGCAGACCAAATTGAGGGGCGGAGGCAGGGCGATCTCAAAACCGGGATCAGCGGCAACCCACTCGGCGAACTGCTGTGCCAGCGCCACATGCCGGCGGATATGGTACTGCAGCCCTTCGCGGCCGTAGTGACGCAGGACAAACCAGAGCTTGAGGCTGCGGAAGCGGCGGCCGAGAGCAACCTGCCAGTCGCGGTAATCGATGACTGCACCCGATTCGGTCGCCCGGTTGCGGAGATATTCCGGCAGAATGCTCAAGGCGCGAATGAGCGCGCCGCGGTCGCGGACATAGTTACAGTCGCAGTCGAAATTGGTAAACATCCACTTGTGAGGATTGAAGCAGTAGCTGTCGGCCCATTCCAACCCTGCCTGGATGAAGCGGAATTCCGGGCAGAGGGCGGCTGTCCCGGACATCGCCCCGTCGACATGGAACCACAGACCGTAGTCCGCCGCGATGCGGCCGATCTCGGGAAGGGGATCGAGACCGTTAGCGGCGGTGGTGCCGATGGTGGCGCTGACGAAGAAGGGCTTGCGGCCGGCCTGCAAATCGGTCCGGATAGCCTCCTCGAGCAAGGGTGTGCGCATGGCGCAGCGGTCATCGACTGGAATCAAGCGGAGGTTGGCGCGGCCGATGCCGGCGATTTTGATCGCCTTTTCAATCGAGGAGTGGGCTTCGACCGAAGTATAGGCCGTGAGCCGGCCGTCGCAGCCGATCTCGTTGCTGCGCTGCGCCGTCGCCTGCTCGCGCGCTGCCAGAATGGCACAAAGCGCTGCACCGGAGGCCGAATCCTGGATGACGCCCCCGCCAGTGCCAGATGATCGGAAACTGCGCGGCAAATCCAGGAGATCGGCCATCCAGTCGAGCATGTGGGTTTCCAGTTCGGTGCAAGCTGGGCTGGTCGCCCAAAGCATGCCCTGTACCCCGAGGCCGGCTGAAAGCAGCTCGCCGAGAATGGAAGGGCCTGAGGTGTTGGCAGGGAAGAAAGCGAAAAAATTGGGAGATTGCCAATGGGTGAGACCCGGCAGGATGATCTCCTCAAGATCGTGGAAAACCGCATCGAGGGGCTCACCCTGATCAGGGGGGGCCGTAGGCAGCTTGGCCCGGATACTGCCCGGCTCTGCCCGGGAGAGTACCGGCAGCTCAGCGACCCGCTGCTGATACCCGGCGATCCAGTCGATCATGCGGTAACCAAGGCGGCGAAACTCCTCCGGTGTCATGTGATAAGAGGGGTGATCGGCCATGAAAACCTCTGGATGGAATCGTGGTGACGGCTATTTGAGATAGCGCTCCGGCAAAGGATTACGGCTGCTTTCGAAATCATAGACCAGCTGGGCTATCCACCAGCGTTCCTCGTGCCGGACCAACTGCCAGCTGTTGATGCCGCGACTGATGACCGGGCCGGTCGACGATCCCTTGCGGATTTCGAAGGTGCTCCAGATCTGGGCGACATTGCCGAAGCGCTGGATGGTTGAGGCGATCTCCCGCTCGAAAAAACCCTGCGCCTTGTAATAATCGGAAACCCGTTGAATAAAGCTCTCCAGGGTCAGGTTTTCCCAGCGGCTTTTGCCTTCATAGTCGGCGGAGGAGAGGATGATGCGGGCGTTGCCAATCCAGAGATTGCGCATCCGGTCCCAATCCCGATCCCGGCCACGCGGCCCGGAGATGCACTCGTAGGCCGCGCGCACCACCGCATCCGGCGCCACGACATCAGCCTCCTTGGCCCGGGCTTGATCGTTCTTGTCCGCCAGAAGCGGACGCGGCGAGGCGGCCAGCAGCGGCAGCGCCAGTAATCCGGCTTTTATCCAAACCTTCATTTCAATCCCTCTTCCGGCATGGGGGAAACCCCCTCGTCAATCCTTCTTATTGCGGTTTTTGGTAGACGCGGACGTAGTCGACTACCATCTGCTGAGGAAAAATGGAATCGTCGATGCCCTGCGCACCACCCCAGCTGCCCCCGATAGCAATGTTAAGGATCAGGTAGAACGACTTGTCGAAGGGCCAGTACTCCCAGCCCTTGCCTTCGTTCGGTGTGGTGAAATAGAGGGTGGTATCGACCCAGGCCCTGATCTGGGTCGCATCCCACTCGAGGATATAGTCGTGGAATTTGGAAGCGACATCATAGACTTTAAGGGTGGCTGTCTTCTGGGTATTGATCTTGTGGTTGTACTTTAGTGAATGAATCGAGGCATGGATGATGCCCATGTCGTAACCTACGTGCTCCATGATATCGATCTCGCCGTTATCCGGCCAGCCGCCGCTGCCGTAGGTTGATACGGTCGGCATCATCCAGATGGCGGGCCAGGTGCCTCGTCCTGCCGGCAGCTTGGCGCGGATCTCGAAGCGGCCATAGGTCCAGTCCCCTTTGCCCCGGCTGACCAGCCGGGCTGAGGTGTAGGGATGCCCCTCAAAATTATCCTTGCGCGCTTCGATGATCAGCATGCCATTCTCGACGCGGCAGTTTTCCGGCCGGTCGCCATAGTAATACTGTTTTTCATCGTTGCCCCAGCCGCTGCCGCCGGTCTGATAGCCCCAACGCGTCGCGCTGGGAAGGCCGTTGGTGGTAAAATCATCCGACCAGACCAGTTGCCAGCCTTCCGGCTTGTCCACCGGCTTATTATCCGCAGAAACGGAATCCTTTTCGCACGCCCAGAGCCCGAAGACCATCAACAAGCCGATCAACCGGATACTCTTCATCTGTTACTCCTAGATTGTCATCCGAATCAAGCTAAGGAAATCTCCTCTTATTCGCAACCCCTAATTTTACACATCAAGCAGCTCCAGCAGCCGGGCGATGGTGCGCGGTGCCGATCCTTCGTAGTGGTTATTGATGTTGACATAGAGTTCCACGCCGGCGGCAAGGATATCCCGGATCATTTCGGCAATCCCCAGCAGTTCTTGCTCTTTCGACCATAACACCCGATCCCAGGAGCCCGCGGCCTCCTTTTCGATACCTTGGCGGTCAGCGCCCATCAAACGCAGCATCAGGGTGGGATGGCGCACGATCAGGGCCCGGTGTTTTTCGTAAACCTGGGTTACCGGTGGCATCCAGTAGCCTTGCAGCAGGACCGGATGGATCCCGGCGGCGAGGAGGAACTCAAAAAAGGTTGCATTCAGCCAGGTGCTGTTGCGGATTTCCAGGCCAAGCGGCGGCCCAGCGGGCAGTTGTGCGCGAAACTCCTGCACGCGCTGCTGAAATTGCTGCTGGGAGGCCATTTTCTGCCGGTTGAGATATTCGAATTGCAGGAAGAGCATGCCGATCTGCTCCCGCAGCGGTTCGAGACGTTCGTACAAATCGCGCATGACCGCAGCGGATAGGAAGAAGGGATTGGCAGCAACTGGGCCATCGCTCGCCCCTTGATAAGGATGGGTGAGGGAGACGCTGTTGGGCGCCTTGATCGTGAAAGTAAAGCTTTTTGGCACGGCGCGGGCGTAACTTTCGACATCGGTTGTTTTCGGAAGCTGCACCTTGCCGCCTTCAAAGAGGGACCAGAACCACTGATCGATCTCGACGGTAGTATACTTTTGGGCGTACTCCCGGAGATAGTCGATACCCGTGGGGGCCGAATAGACCAGGCCCGCCCACGAGGGATATTTCCAGCTGCAAGTGCCGATGTGAAGTTTTTCCATGGCACCTCCTAAAGAAGGGGATCTTTCGGCCGAAGAGGCTCCAGTCTTTCGAGCACCGCGGTGAAGGAGGCAGGAGGGGGGGCGGTGAACTCCAAAGGTATGCCGGCGGCAGTGGTGAAGGCGATCGCTTCGGCATGGAGCATCAGGCGCGGCCAGGCCGGCCCGGTCGGGGTGCCGCCATAGCGGGGGTCGCCGGCAATGGGGTGGCCGATGCTGTAAAAGTGGACGCGCAGCTGGTGCCGCCGCCCGGTATGGGGAAAGGCGCGGACCAGGCTGGAGCCGGAAAAACGTTTGAGAACGGCGTATTCGGTGAGGGAGGGCTTGCCCCGTTCTGGATCGATCCCCATCCTTCCAGAGCCATACTGCCGGATTGCGGCATCGATTTGCCCGCGGTCACTCATGATCCGACCCAGCGCGAGCAAAAGATAGCGTTTCTCCACCGTGCGGCCGGCAAAGCAGGCGTTGAGGAAGCGATGCGCCGCCGCGTGTCGGGCGAACAGAATCAATCCGCTCACCTCTTTGTCGAGACGGTGAACGATGAAGAGCTTCTGGCCCAGGGCAGTTTCCGCCAGGTGCAGCAGGCATGCCGCGTCCGGATTTCGTTCCGGGATGGAGGCCAGTCCCGTGGGTTTGTCGAAGACGGCAATGTCGTCATCGAGGTAGAGGGGATTCATCATGCGTTTCTGCTGGCTTCTGCCGCGTCCAGCCTGGGTGCGGCGCAAAACCAGCTGCTTTATCAACCTTGGGTGGCCCGCTCGAGACGCTTCATAACCGAAAAAATGAAGGCTGCAGAGAGCAGACAGCAGATCACCAGGATCGTCCAGAGGCTCCAGAGGGGCACCTTCATCCATAGAAAACCGATGACCGACAACAGATAGTTGCCCAGGGCGGTCGCGGCAAACCATCCGCCCTGCATGACCCCCTTGTATTTAGGAGGCGCCACCCGGGCCACGAACGAGATACCCATCGGGCTGAGGAAAAGTTCGGCGATGGTCAGGGTCAGGTAGGTGCTGATCAGCCAGTATGGGGAGACCAGCAGTGCCGAAGGGGCGACTTGCCCGCCGAGCTCCTTCGGGCTCGGAAGACCGAGTGAGCCGAGAACGAGGATGAAAAAGCCTGCGGCAGTAATCAGCATGCCGAAGCCGATCTTGCGCGGGGCAGAAGGCTCCTTGCCTTTGGCGTTGAGCCAGCTGAAGAGACCCACGACGACCGGCGTGAGCGCGACGATGAAAAAGGGATTGAAATGCTGGAATTTTTGCGGTGTGAAGGGATTGACTGCACCGTAGCTTTGGAAACGCAGGGCGGCGATGATCAGGAAGAGAAGGGTTGCAGCCGCCCCGCCGATGCGCTGTTTGATAGTGCTCGACCTGCGGATGGCATAGTAGAGTCCGAGCGCGGCGAAAAAGACCGGCAGCAGCCCGAAGAGGTCGAACCAGAGATTGGTGAAACGGCCGACGCTGGGTTGGGTGTAATCGCGGGCGAAATAGGTCATGGTGACGCCGTTCTGATGAAAGGACATCCAGAAAAAGATCACCACAAAATAAACCAGACCCAGGGCGATGAGGCGTTCGCGGGTTTGCTGCGGGGTGAGGGTCTCGACATGCGCCGGTTGCGCTTTTGTCGCCGTGCTCCCCACCATATAGTCAGCCTCCCGGTAATAGCGGCGGAAAATCCAGAAGATGAGCATCGAAATAATCAGGCTGATGCAGGCAATGCTAAAGGCGTAATGATAGGACTGGCTCAGCTGGTTGATATAGGATTGTGAAAAATTGCCAAGGGTTGAGAGGGTGACGCCGGGGTCCTGAGCCCGGGCAACAGCCAGGTAGGCGCTGGGATCCTTAAGTTCGCCGTTTAGAAACTGGTTGGCCAGGGCGGGAATATGAGCATCGTAATGGAAGGTTTTTTTGGCCAGAACCCAGTTGCTCACCATCTCGGCAGCGGTCGGTGCGAGCATGGCGCCGATATTGATCCCCATGTAAAAGATGCTGAAGGCGCGGTCGCGATTGGCCGCGTATTCGGGCGGTTCGTACATCTTGCCCACTAGGGCCTGGAGATTGCCCTTGAAAAGCCCGGTCCCCAGGGCAATGACCGCCAGGGCGCCAACCACCAAGCTGAACCCCTGATTCATCGGGGTCGGCGTGGCCAGCATCAGATACCCGATGAACATCACGATAAGGCCGATGCTGATGGTCTTGCTGAAACCGAGAAACCGGTCGGCGATGAAACCGCCTAGCAGCGGAAAAAAGTAGACAAAGAACATAAAGATGCCGTACACCTGGCTGGCCGCAGCTGCATTCATGCCATATTTGGCCTGTAAAAAGAGGATGAAGATGGCCACCATGGTGTAAAAGCCGAACCGTTCCCCCATGTTGGCAAAGAATGCGACCAGCAGACCCTTGGGGTGTCCTTTGAGCATGTCAAGATCCTTTCAGTTGTCTTTGGCGTTGGTCGTGAGCGCCTGCCATCCTGTGAACCACCCTTCAGAGCCGCCGACCGCCCTTACCGATTACCTGAAATTAAGCTCATTTTGGCAAAAAAGCTACTTATTTTTCACTGCAACCCCGGCCGGGGTGACGCGATTTCGGGTGCCAGGCGCTTCAGCCGCAGTGAATTGGTAAGGACCGAAACCGAGCTGAAGGACATGGCCAGGGCGGCCAGCATCGGATTGAGGAGTCCCAGCGCCGCCAGGGGGATGCCGAGGATATTGTAGAAAAAAGCCCAAAAGAGGTTTTGCCGGATCGTCCGCATGGTGCGCCGGGAGAGATCGATCGCTTCGACCACCCGGGTGAGATCGCCCTGTACCAGAGTGATGGCGGCCGATTCGATCGCGACATCTGTACCGCTGCCGATCGCGATCCCGACATCCGCCTGTGCCAGAGCTGGCGCGTCGTTAACGCCGTCACCGACCATGGCAACCACATGCCCAGCTTGCTGTTCGCTCTGGACTACCTCCGCCTTGGCATTGGGGCGGATCTCCGCCATAAAGCGGTCCACCCCTGCCTCCTCGGCGATCGCGGCCGCAGCAGCGGAATGGTCGCCGGTGAGCATCACCACCCGGATCGCTCGCTGCTGCAGGGCGCGGACAGCGGCGGCCGATTCCGGCCGGATGACATCGGCAACGGTGATAAGACCGGCGACTTGCCCATCGACTGCAACGAAGAGCAGGCTCTTGCCCGCCTCAGCCAACACCTGGGCCCGATCCCGCCAACTCCCGATCTCGGCCCCGCTCTGCTCCACATAGGCTTGATGACCGATCTGGATCAGCCGGCCCTCTACCCGTCCGAGCACCCCGGAACCGGTGGCGCTGGCGAACTCCTGGCAGGCAGGGAGGACAATCCCGCGCTGGCGGGCCTCCTCGGTCACGGCTGTGGCGTAGGGGTGCGCGGCGAGATTTTCCACAGCCGCCGCCATCCGCAACAACTCCCTCTCCGCCATGCCGGCCGTCTGGATCTCCGTGACCCGCGGTTGCCCGCGCGTGATGGTCCCAGTTTTATCGAGCAGAATGGTATCGATCCGGTGGGCGATCTCGAGACTTTCGCCGTTTTTAATGAGGATGCCGCGCCGTGCTCCGGCTCCCGTGCCCACGATGATCGCGGCCGGTGTCGCCAGGCCGAGGGCGCAGGGGCAGGCAATGATCAGCACCGCGACGAAGGGAAGCAGTGCCTCCCCGAAAGGTACGCGGCCGATGAAGAGCCAGCCAGCCAGGGTTAGCAGGGCGATGAGGGTGACGACCGGGACAAAAATGGCTGCAATCCGGTCGGCCAGCCGCTGGATCGGCGCCTTGGAACCCTGAGCCTGCTCCACCATGCGGATGATCTGGGCCAGCACCGAGGCGCTGCCTGCCGCCGTAACCGTAAATTCGAATGCGCCGGCGGTGTTGAATGTGCCCCCGGTCACCCGGTCCCCTGCCGCCTTGTCTACCGGCAGGCTCTCCCCGGTGATCATGGCCTCATCCACAGCGGAGGCGCCGAATTCGATGCGGCCATCGGCCGGAATCTTCTCTCCGGGACGGACCAGTACCCGGTCTCCAGCTTGCAAGACATGGATCGGGATCTCCTCGATCCGCTCTCCGCGCCGGACTCGGGCGGTTTTGGGCTGCAATTCGAGCAGCCGCCTGATGGCCGCCCCTGTTTGCTTTTTGGCACGATGTTCCAGCCACCGCCCGAGCAGGATGAGGGTGATAATCACCGCTGCCGAGTCAAAATAGACCTGCGCCGTGCGCTGCGTCTCCCCGAGCAGCTGCGGGAAGAGAACGGCGAGTGTGCTATAACCGTAGGCCGACCCGGTGCCGATGGCCACCAGACTGTTCATGTCCGCCGTGAAGTGGCGTAGGTTGCGCCAGAAAATCCGGAAGAACCGAGCGCCGGAAATGAACATCACCGGCGTGGTCAGCAGGAAGAGGATTTTTCCGGTTGTCTCCATGGAAAAGGGCCAAAGGAGGTGGAAAAAGGGGAGGGGCATCCCCATGCTGATGAGAAATACGGGGAGGGAGAAAATCAGCGCGGTTCGCAGGTCACGCCGCAAGCCCTCATCCGATTCATCCTTTGCGCCGGCTGCTGCGGGGGATTCTGTAGGCGCGGTGGCGGGCGCCGGCAGCGCCAGCTGATAGCCGGCCGCAGCCACGGCTTTGGCAATTGCCTCCAGACGCACGGCGGGATCGGTGACGGTAAAAGAGGCTTTCTCTGTGGCTAGGTTAACCGCTACATCGGTTAGGCCGGGGATCTTCTTCAGGCTCTTTTCGACGCGGGCCACACAACTGGCACAGGTCATCCCCGCTACGGGAAGGGACCAACTCGTACCACCCGGAGTCCTTGAATCGCCGGCTAAGCCGGGGGGACGGATTTCATCAGCCATATCAGACAACCTGATAGCCCGCCTCTTCGATGGCCGCCACGATTTGCGCGCGGCTGACCTGATGCTCATCATAGCGGACGCGCGCACTGCCGAGCGCAACCTCAACCACCGTGAGGCCGAGGGTTTCCAAAGCCCTTTTGACTGCCGCGACGCAGTGCATGCAGGACATGCCTGAAATGGTGAATCGTTCTTCTTCCATTTATCCTCCTCATGTGATAATCGGATCAATAAAAACGCCGCATCCTGTTAGAGCTATAACAAAATGCGGCGTGGAATATTTCTATAGTGTGTGGCCGGCGGCGCCTTTACCGTATCAGCAGGGGTGCGATCGAGGGCATCGCGGCTAGCACAGGCTCCCGGGTGCTAAGTTCGTGCAGCAGCAGGATATATTCCATCTGGCTGCGCAGCGGCACGGGTAGCAGGGGCCAGGCCGGCAGGAGGGCGGAGGCTGCGGTAGCCGAGGCGAGCGGTGTCCGCTGGACGGCGATGCCGCTTGCCTCCTGACTCAGGAGATCAAAGAGTTTCTTGAAGGCGTCCCAGGGCTCCTGCGCCGGCGGGAAGAGCCGCAACCGGACCTTCTGGTCCGGGGCGATACCGATGCGGCGTTTGGCCAGATTCAGCGCCGTCCGCAATCCGCCAAGGGTATCGACCAAGCCCCTGGCGAGGGCGGCCTCGCCGGTCCAGACCCGCCCGCGCGCCAGCAGGCGCGTCTCCTCGAAGGACTTGTCCCGGCTGTCGGCAACTCGCTGCACGAACCGCTGATAGATGTTGGCGGAGAGACGGCGGTACAGCTTTTTATCCTTGTCGCTGAAGGGGAGCAGGGGATTGAGGAAGAGCGCCCCGTCGGTGCTTTTAAGAGTATCTACGTGTGCGCCGATCTTGGCAAGTGCACCGCTGAAATTCGGGATGGTCGAGATGACACCGATCGAGCCGGTGATGCTCTGCGGGTGCGCGATGAGCGTGTCGCAGGCCATGGCGATGTAATAGCCGCCCGAGGCCGCAACATCGCTCATCGAAGCATAGAGGGGTTTGACTTTACGGGTTTGCTCCAGCTCCTCCCAGATCTCGTCAGCGGCCATGACCGAGCCGCCGGGGCTATCGATGCGCAGAATGATGGCCTTGATGTGCTTGTCCTCGCGCGCCTGACGGAGGTAGCGCACGAAATTTCGCGAGGCGACCATCGCTTGATCGAGCAGGGGATTGGATTCGGTCTCCCCGCTGACGATCAAACCCGAGGCATAGATCAGGGCGATTTGTTTGCCCTCCACGACCTGTTTCAGGCCCTTGTCGGCGCTGTGCGCATAATTGGCGATTGTGACCAGGGGACTCTTTTTGGCCGTCGAGTCGCCATCGACCTTGCGGCGGAGGAGCTGATCTCGCACGTACCCCTCGGAGCGGATGCCGTCGATGAAGCCCAGTTCCAGGAGCGAGTCGGCTGAATAGAGACCGCGGTTCAGAGCGGCCGCTGTGGTGCGGGGATCGAGATTACGGCTGGCTGCCACAGCCTTGAGAAAGGTCTCCTGCCGCTGCTGCAGCAAGGCATGCAGGGATTCGCGCGCCGGGGCGCTGAAACCGGTGCGACTGTAGGCTTCCCCCGCGGATTTGTACTCCTCGAATTGTTCGACATAGAACTGGATGCCGATGCGATCAAGCGTCTCCTTCCAGAAGATATCCTCGATGGCAAATCCGTTGAGCTCGAGCAGACCTTCGGTCGGCATGAAGATCGAGTCGGCCGCCGAGGCAAAATAGTAATCCAGTTCCCCGCCCAGGTCGAGATAGGCCTTGAAGGGTTTGCCTGAGGTTTTAAAATCGAGCAGGGCGTCGCGGATTTCCGTAGCTTTGGCCATGCCGCAGGAGAGGTCGCCGGAGCGGTAATAGAGTCCGCGGATGCGGTCGTCGCTTTTAGCGCGCTGAATGCCGTTGAGGAGATCGAGCATGGTCGCGCTCTGCGCCTCGCCGCCGAAGAGGGAGAGGGGTGCTGTCTGAAGGTTTTCAGCCAGATCGCCGCGGATGCGCAGCTCGATCACCGAGCCGGTTTTGATCTCCACCGGCTTCTCCGAAAAGGGGCCCTTGACCAGCGCGAAGAGTCCGGCGATAAAAAAGATCACGCCGAAGAGAAAAAGCAAGGCAAAGATCGCAAGGATGAGCCACCACCGGCTCTTGCGCCGCGGCGCTGCCGCTGAAGCTGGAGGCTGGGGATAAAGGGGCATTTGCTCCATCATCTGCTCCTGGTTGAAAGAAGAAACGAAACCACCGTAGTGCTAAAACGCGGGCGGGCGGACCACACCGGCCGCATCGACTTGTTCAACAGCTACGCCCTGCCAGGAGGCGATCTGGCGGATGATCGCCGCACGGACCTGCCGGGTCAACTGCGGCACATCCTCCTTGCTCATGCCGGACGTTTCCACCGGGGGCAGGACTTGAATCTTGATATCATGCAGGTCGCCGAAGATCCAGGAATGCTTGGGAAGGCAGTCGCTGGCGCCCTCGATGGCCATGGGCAGGACCGGAACCTGCGCCTTGACCGCCAGAAAAAAGGCGCCCTCATTGAAATCGTAGACGCGCCGATCCTCCGAGCGGGTGCCCTCGGGGAAGAAGAAGACGGAGCACTTGCGATCCAGGTACGTGCGCGCCGCCTTGAGGGCTTGGATGCCGCTGCGGGTGCTCGCGCGGTCGAGCGGGATGTCGCCGGCCAGGCGCATCATCCAGCCAAGAACGGGGATGCGGAAGAGAGGTTCCTTGGCCACCCATTTGTACTCCATCGGTATCAAGGCCAGCATCGGGATGTCGAGAATGGATTGATGATTGGCGACCACCACATAGGGCCGGCGCGGATTCTGAATCTCCACTCCCTCCACACGCGCCCGCCAGGAGGGGCCCAGGACCGCAATGGGGTGGGCCAACCAGCGGAAGAACCGGCCGGTGCGATAACGGGCTGGATCCCGGTCGAAGAGCCAGACGAGCGCCGTGAGGGGCAGCCATAGAAGGATCAACAGCACAAAAAGCAACCATACTACGGCAGAAAGCAGGGCATTGAGGATCTTCGGTCTGCTCGCCATCGTCCATTTGCCTCCGGATCAGGGTTTGATTGCTTCAATATACAACACTTCGGGCTATGAAAAAAGATAAAAGTGCGGTGAATATCAGGTTGCCGGGCCGGCGTGCGATTTTAGTAAATAGTTATTGACTTTTATTCCATGGGATGATATTTTGTTTTATTGAGCAGAATGTGGTTCATCGCGGATAAACCAGGAGTGCGGTCATGACCAAGCAGCATATCGTCTTTGGGTCGGGTTTGATTTTATCTCTTCTTTTCGTCTGTGGGCTGGCCGGTACTGCTGCTGTCGCCCAGGATCTCAAATGCTTCATCCTAACACCCCCGGAGCAGGTTATGGAGGGAGTACGCCAGATGGCCGTCGCCGATTTTTCGGTCACCTCGCGCTACGAATCGGAGAAAAAGCCCGCTGGCAGGAAAAGCCTCGACAAAATTCTCAACACCATCGAAAATGTCGCCGCCAGCGGGGACAAGGGCCCGAAACCCTTCGAGGATGCCGGCAAAAAGCTTGCGGACCTGCTCATCACCCAAATGGTCGAAACGGACCGGGGTGTCAAGGATGTCGGTTCGGGCTTTCTCGGCCTCAAGCGCAAGGAGGGCAAGAGCTTCCAAGATGGCGCCCGCACCAACGTCTTTGTCGTCGTCGAGCGGCAGCGTATGGAGCAAATTCTCGAGGAGATGAAGCTCGGCCAGAGCGGACTCATCGATGAAACCCAAGCTGCCCAGGTAGGCAAGCTCCTCGGCGTCGATGCCATCCTCACCGGCCAGGTCAATGCGGCGGTGAAGGATACCTGGGATTCCGAGACTCGTACCACCACCAAGGGCTCCGGCAAGAACAAGGTCGAAGAGAAAAAAGAGGTCTGGTGCAACAAGCGGGTCGCCACCGTCTCGGCGACCATCCGCATTGTCCGCGTAGAGACCGGCCAGTTGATCGGTACCAAAGAGGCCACCAACAAGCAGGAGGTCAAGAGTTGTGATGATGACAACAGCAGCAAAGGACTGCCTCCGGCCGACCAGACCATCGACCTCTGCCTGCAAAATGTCGCCAAGGAACTGATCAACTATTATACGCCGCGCTTTGAACAGAACAAGTTCGAATTCGCCCGTATCGAGGGGAAAGAGTTCAAGCGGCAGGCGGACGCTGCCCGGGAGTTCATCGATCAGTACGATTTGCAGAACGCCTTTGTGAATTACAGCGCCATTCTGGAGCAGGATCCCTATAATCATGCCGCGATCTTTAATCTCGGGCTGCTGCACGAAGTGGTGGGCAATTACAAGGAGGCCATGCAGAATTACCGCACGGCGGCGACCCTGGTCAGCAAGGAAGACAAGTACCGTAAAGCGCTGCAGCGGGTGGAGAAGCAGGAGAAGTACTGGGAACTGCTCCAATCGATGGGTGTGGATTTGAAAGAGCACGATTTCACGGTGACGGCCGAGCAGACAACCGCCGCTCTTGTGCCGCGGATCCAGATCAACGGTTCCGGCGCGGATCGCACCGCCCTTTATGAAAAGCCCGACACCGCCAGCAAGGTTCTGGTACGCGTTCCCGGCGGCATCGAACTGGAGGTGACGGCCTCACAGGGGGATTGGTATCAGGTCAAACTGCTCGACGGCCGCTTGGCCTGGGTTCCGCAGGACGATGTCAGGGTCCTGAAATAGCCGGACGCGGCCTTGGCGCCGCTTCTATTCCATATTTTTCAGGATGCCCCGGTCTGTCAGCTCCGTGGAGGTCGCGATATCCTCCGGCACCATGGAGCTGTCACTGAGGCCGCACTTGAGATCGATGCCGCAGGCGTTATAGACATGCGCCACATAGGCGGAGCAGAAAAACTTTTTCTCCTTGCGCAAAGCATCCCGCCGCTCCGGTTCCCAGTTGAATAGCAGCTTGATCCCCACCCAGATCGCATGCCACAGGTCATACTTCTTGCCTAACTCCTCCTGACCCTTCATGATCATCTGGCGGCGCTGTTCCTCGGTCAGAGGCCGCACCGCGGTGAACCAGTGGACCCGGGCCTTGTGCTTCTTGATGCCAACGGAGAGCGGGGTGACCCCCACACCGCTTCCTACCGCCTCCATGACCATGAGCCGCTCGAACCACCAGACCGCAATCCCGGCATGGGTGTAGCGGGAATGGGTCACCTTCTTGATAATCCGTGAATAAAAGGTGTCACTTTCATAGAGCAAAATATCGCCATCGCGGATGTCAGCGCGGGTGCTGGCATAGTCCAGAAAAACAGCGGGGTTGGCAGGCGTTCGCATTTTCCCCTCCCTCACTCCCCCTCGGAGCCCAACCACCCCTTGCGGCGGAACCAGGAATAAACCGCTACGACTACAAGGAGCATGGCCAGCAGGATGAAGGGGTAACCCAATGGATGATGCAATTCGGGCATAAATTCAAAATTCATGCCGTAGATGCCGACGATAAAGGTCAGAGGCAGAAAAAAAACTGAAAAAAGGGTAAGGACGCGCATGACTTCATTGGTCCGCTGCGAGGCGAGAGAAATGTGCATGTTGAGCAGGGTATTGGTGTTCTCCAGGAGCGCGTCGGCCAGGAAGAAGAGGCGATCTGCGGTCTCGATGAGGTCCTGAATCAACGGCCGGTGCTGATGCGTCTCGATGGTGAGGGCTCTGAGCACATCCTTGGTTAAAAAGATCATTTTTTTAAAGACCGTCGCCTTGCGCTTGAGCAGGTAGAGCTCCTTCAGCAGGCGCGGTTCAGCCCGGCTGGTGAAAACCTTTTCCTCGTAACCATCCAATCGCACCGCGGCGGTCTCGAGGGGCTTTTCATAGCTGATCAGAACGCGTTTGATCAGGTCGTGCAGCAGCGGCACCGAGGGCTCGGTGGTAGCTTGCGTGCCCGGCGCGGTCCAAAGGCGCCGCAGCTCTTCGAGAAAGGGCTGATCGAGCCGGTGAATGGTGATGAAAAAATGGCTGTTCCAGAAGATGGCAATTTTGCGGGTCAGCGCTTGGATCGAATCGGCGTCCTCCGGACACGCCTCATCGAACGCCCGGACGATGAGAAAATGGGTGTTGTCGAACCGTTCAAACTTGGGCAGATGCTCGGGCTGAAGGCAGTCCTGCACCGAAGTGGGATGCAAGGTGTAATCCTGAGCGACCTGATCAAGCTCTGCGGGTGTGGGCTGGATACAGTCCAGCCAGCGGAAGCCATCCTGGCCTCTCTCGAATACGGTGTTTGTCATGGTATTAACAGGATATTTGTTCAACCTCTCTTTTTACTAATGTACATAATCCGCGGCGTGAAAAAAAGTATTTTGTCCCTGTAACGATGAAAAATATCTTGCGACAAGGGGCAAATTGTCGTACTTTACGGAAAGCCGAATCGGATTTAGAGTTATATAAAATATATAATTACAAAAAGATATGGAAATGCCATGAATGCAAGAAAGACCGTATCCCTTCTCGCCATTCCGCTGCTGCTGGCCGCTAGCCTCCAGGGCGCTGACCGGATCCGGGAGGGGGCCGTCCGTCTGGCAGACGAGCCGGGACGGCTCTGCGGCACACCCGTGATCGCAGGGAAAGAGGCGCGCCTGCTTGAGAATACCCGGCTGCTGCAACCGCAGCTGCCGGCCACGCTGGCTAAACCCGGCGGCACGGCCCATGAGGTAGGCGATACCCTGAGCTTTTACACCATTGATTTTGCCACCTCTTCTTATTCCTCGATCAAGGCGGTGTGCAAAAAGAAGACCAGCCACAGCTATATCTTTGTCGGCACGGAGGATTTGGACGAGGGTCGGGTCACCGTTGAGGATGTCGACGGCTTTTACACCGCCTTCGAGACGGCCACGCCACCTGCTTCGCTCGACCCAGCCCGCGGCATCTATGATCTCGTGACCTCTATCTTTGGCGCGCCACCGGATCGCTTCAACGAGAAGGCGGTCTATATCCTCATTCATGATATCAAGGATTCATACAATCCCGATCTGGGCAAGCGCGTCTATATCGCCGGCTACTTCAGCCCCACGGACCAGACCACCGGCTCCTACAGCAACCGCAAGAACCTGATCAATGTGGATTGCTATCCGCAGAATCCAGCCGGTGATGGGGCCCTGGCGACCGTCGCACACGAGTTTCAGCACCTCATCCACAACGGCCTCGATGCCGATGAAGATACCAATGGCCTCTGGGTTGATGAAGGAGCCTCCGAATACAGCGAAGTCCTTTGCGGGTATGCCTTGCGCAGCCCGGCCTATTATCTGCTGCATCCGCAGCGCTCCCTGACCGAATTTGATGCCAGCGACGAGAACCTGTGGGATTATCAGAAAGTCGCCCTCTGGACCTACTATCTCGCCGAGAAATTCGGCCCCGAGCTGATCGGGACGATTGTCCGCGATCCGAAGAACAGTATCGATGGGGTGCGCAGCGCCCTGGTCACGCGCGGTATCCCTCTGAGCTTTGAGGAGATCTTTACGAATTTTGCGGTCGCCAACTATGCCGACAACCCGGATCTCGGCGCGAACGGCTGGTATGCCTACAACAAGATCGTTCTCCCCAGCCTGCCGGCCTCAAAACCCCATGCCGTCTATCCCCTGGCCGATCAGTCGGCTTCTCTCCCCAAATGGTCCATGGGCTATTACCGTTTCACGGGCGAGGATTCGACCGCCGTGCTGCATCTCCAGGGCAAGCCGGGATTCCAGATGGCGGCGGAGATCTATGAAAGCGGTAGTCAGGATGCCCTGCACAGCGTGGCCCTCGATGCCGCCAATTCCGGCAGCTATAGCCTGCAAGCCATCGGACGCTCTGCGGATGCCCTGGTCCTGACCGCCGTGAGCCTGAAGGATAACAACAGCTTCATCTATTCCGTCAGCAGCGAGCTGACCGACAATACGCCGCCTCTCATTCTCAGCGGGCCGCGGGAAATGCTGCCGACCGGTCATTCCATGGCCATTGCGTGGCAGACCGACGAGCCCGCCGCCAGTTTGATTGAATACGGCACCACCAGCAGTTATGGACAACGCCTCAGGGATACCACCCTGGTGACCGACCATGTCGCCACCCTCACCGGGCTGGAACCCAACACCCTTTACCATTACCGGGTTGGCGCGACGGACGCCTATGGCAATGGCCCCCGGTATAGCGCGGATTTCCAGTTTCAGACTGCAGCGGCTTTCGACCAGAGCCTCGCCAGCGTTCAGCAGAGTCATGCTTATGCCTATTCGGGACGGAACCTGACCCGTACCCCGGATCACCGCCTTCACCTGCTCTATCATGAGGTGGCAGGTAGCCGGCGCTTCATTTACCACAAGGGCAGCGCCGATGACGGAACCACCTGGTCCGATGCGATCCAGGTGGATGCGACGCTCTTTCACGGTGGCATGCCCAGTGTGGCGGCAGACGCCCTGGGCGGTCTACATGCCGCCTGGCACGCCCGCCCCGTCTCGAGCAGTGACAAGCTGGGGATCTATTACAGCCATTCCGGCGATGGCGGCGCCACCTGGAGCGCACCTGTGCGCCTCAGCGATCCCGATGAAGATCGCGATATGCTCTACGCCGCGATCGCCGTCGATCCCGCCGGCAACCCGCATGTGGTCTGGAATTCGGCCCTCTACGACGACGATTACGCGGGTGATGTCTATCACGCCCATTCCAGTGATGGCGGCCTGACGTGGTCTCCAGTGCAACTGCTCAGCAGTTTGAGCGGTTCCCGCCGCTGCCACGTTCCCGTGATCGATTTTACTCCCACCGGTGAAGCCTGGGTGATCTGGTGCGACGGGGTTTTTGATGACGCAACCCGGAACGTCTGGTGCACACGCAGTATGAATGATGCCGCCTGGGATGCGCCCTCCCTGCTGACAACCTCGGGGGTGCTTTACGACCGCTACCCCGCGCTGGTCATCGATGAGGCGGGGGTCGTCCACCTGGCCTATACCGACAACTACAAGCCGGGCGATATTCGCATTCTCTATAAATACTATCAGGATGGCGTCTGGTCGACGGCCGAACCCGCCGCCAAGTCCGCCACCGGGAATGTCAGCAGCCCAAGCCTGACCTGCGATGGCGCCGGGACGGTGGCCCTACTCTACCGCGACGATCAGGGTGCTGCCGCGCTTGGCCGTTACGTCGCGGCACCCTGGCAAGCCGCCGATGCGCCGGTTCTCGCTAAAGCCTCTGCCGCGGACGGCGACATCTTTCTCAATATCCGCAACCAGGGGGAATGGATTGCCGGGGGCAACATCAGCAACGATGAGGTGGATGATCAATACCCTGAGACGCCCCGGCGATCTCCCGCCGGCAGCGTGGATGCCCTGTGGATGCGCGTCAATTCAGCCACGAGCAACGAGATCCATTTCCTGCATCTCGCCACCGTCGCCCGCACCTCTAGCAAGCCGCTGCACGTCAGCGCCGTCTACCCGGTCCCGGGCGCAGTGGGGATCTCCTATTTCAAGCAGGATTTTTATGTACAGGCCGATTTTGATCAACGGGTGATCAGCGACTCGATCACTGCGGCGACTTTTTCGGTCACCAGCGCCACCCGAGGCCCCCTCATTGGTCTCATCACCTACGATCCCAGCATACGCCGGCTGCGCTTCCAGGTCGATACCCTAGTACCTGCCGATGACTCCATCACGGTACGGCTCAAGGGAACCATCCCCCAGGAAGGTGGCGTCGGACTCGACGGCAACAACAACAGCATCGCTGAAGGGTCGCCGGTCGATGACTTTGTCTGGGGCTTCCGCACGGCTGCTCCCGACCAACAGCCTCCGGCCTTGACCATCGGCATTGCCCAGAACCCGGTGCTCACCCGTTATATGGATATCTACATTTTTTCCTCGGAAACCCTCGCCAAAACGCCTGCCGTCGAGATCGGCGGTGCCGCGGTTCCGGCGCAGCGGGTGCCCGGCAACATCCCCCTCTACAAGGCGGATTATCAGCTCGCGCAGAACGGGATCCTGCACATCAAGGTCAGCGGGGAGGATCTGGCGGGCAACAACGGCCTGGGTGAACGGGACTTTTCCGCACAGTTTATGCTGGCTGGAAGCGGAGGTGAGCTGGCTTCCCCCGATGGACGGTTGACCCTGGCCCTCGGTCCCGCCAGTGTGCCGCAGGACCTTTACATGACCATCGTCCCCGAGGAGGAGACGAACTCACTGACAAAGCCATCCTGGGCCATCGGTCCCGCCGATCTGGTGTTGAATCGACCGGTCCAGCTGCGACTCGCCCTTGCGGCCCCTGCCGCTGGCAATCCTTGCTTCGAGCAGCGGCAGCCGGACGGTTCATGGCGTGCAATCCCCACGGCGGCGGAGAACGGGATCCTCCGCGCTGCTCTTACCCGTCTGGGTTCTATCCGCCTGGCGGCTGCTGCACCGAGCCTGCCGCAACACTTCGCCTTGCGGCAGAATTATCCCAATCCCTTCCACATCAACCTCGAGAAGACGACCTTCCTCCTCGATCTACCCGAAGCACAGGAGGTGGAGATCAGCCTTTTCAATCTGCTGGGAGAACGCATCTGCACCCTGCACCGTGGCAGACTGGAGGCCGGCGAGCACGTCCTGGTCTGGGACGGCCTGGATGAGAGCCGCAGAGTCGTCGCCAGCGGCGTCTATTTCTACCGCTGCAGCACCCCGGCAAGAACCCTCACTCGTAAATTGCTGATTCTGCAGTGAAAGGGGAGAGGAAGATGACCAAGCGAGGTAAGGACAGGAAAAGAGGCATGATGACCACCACCCTGGCGGTGCGCCGACTGCGCCGCATCCTCAGGCCGGTGATCCGGACCGGACTGCTCGCAGCCCTGATCACAGTCGGCGGCTGCGGGAGTGACAGCGGTACCAACCCCCAAAACTACCCCAAGCCGGTGATCACGGACATTCCGGAAGTGAGCGAGATCCAGAGCTATCAGGTGACAATCAGCTGGACCACCGATATCCTGTCGACCAGTGCCGTCCTCTATGGCACCTCCAGCGGCAGCTATACCCTCAAAGACAGCATCAGCGCCTTCCAATCAACCAGCCATCGTATGGTCGTGGCCAGTCTGCGCTCCAATACGCTCTACTACTTTGTCGTGCAGTCCAAATCCCAGGGTGGGCTGGTCCGTTCCGCGGAAGATACGTTCCGCACCGCCATGGCAACGGCGGATCTGGCAGGGGCAGCCTGGACGAAATACCGGCTAGCGGATATCCCCGGGGCGATGGCCTTGTTCCGGAGTTTGCTGACCGTCCAGCCGCAAGCCTCGGAGGCCTATACCGGGCTGGGATGGTGCTGCGCCCATCCGGCCCTCGATTCCCTTACGACGGCCCTGAGCTGGTTCAGCGGCGCTATCGCCCTGAACGGCGCTGATGCCGATGCCCTTGCCGGGCGCGGCTTTGTGCGGCTGGCGCTCAATCTCTACAACCAGGCTGGCGCCGACCTGGCGAAAGTGCTGAGCCTCAATAGCGCCTATAGCATGGCCTACAACAGCAAGGTGAATGCCCGGGCGGTCCGTCTTGGACTGGCCGAGGCGCGTTTCTATCTCCAGGATTTCGCCGGAGCCCAGGCCCAGATCGACCTGCTGGCGCCCGGCAACGGCCTGGATGCCGGCCTCAAGGCAACCTGGCAGGTCGATGGCACCTCTTTCGCCACCTATCCCGAGGCCCTGCTGGCCTGGGTCGAAAAACTCAAAGCCCAGGGATAGATCACGCGCCCTGCCGCTCGTACTCCTTGCGCTGCTGTGCGCTGAGGATCGTCTTGCGCAGACGGATTGATTTGGGGGTCACCTCGACCATCTCATCATCCTTGATGAATTCAATGGCCCGCTCCAGGGTCATCGGGGTGAAAGGCGTGAGCTGGATCGCCTCGTCCTTGGTCGAGCTGCGCATGTTGGTCAGCTTTTTCTGCTTGGTAGCATTGACATCGATATCGTTGTCACGGTTATGCTCGCCGACGATGTGACCCTCATAGGTGGGCTCGCCAGGACCGACGAAGAGGATGCCACGGGGCTCGAGGTTGCCCAGAGCGTAGGCGACGGTGTCACCGGAGCGGTCGGAGACGATGGATCCGGTCAGACGGGTGATAAAATCGCCGCGATAGGGTTCGTAGCCCGCCAGGAGAAAATTCATGATCCCTGTTCCCTTGGTATCCGTGAGAAACTCGTTGCGGTAGCCAATGAGCGAACGGGAGGGAACGGAGAATTCGACGCGGACGCGGCCGGTGCCATGGTTGACCAGGTTGACCATTCGCGCCTTGCGCCGGGAGAGTTTTTCGGTGACGATTCCGAGGAACTGCTCTTCACAATCGATGAACAGGTGCTCGATCGGTTCGTGACGGACGCCGTTGATGGTCTTGTAAATGACATTAGGCCGGCTGACGCAGAGTTCGAAATCCTCTCGCCGCATGGTCTCGATCAGTATGGCCATTTGAAATTCGCCGCGGCCCTTGACGATGAAACGGTCCGGACTTTCCCCCTCCTCGACGCGAATCGCGACATTCCGCAGGATCTCCTTCATCAGCCGTTCCCGCAGCTTACCCGACTGGACATTTTTCCCCTCGCGCCCGGAGAGGGGAGAGGTGTTGATGGTGAAAAGCATGGAGATGGTCGGCTCATCCACGGTGATCCGCTTCAGTGCCTTGGGAGCCTGCGCGGTGCAGATGGTGTCGCCGATATGGACCTCCTCGATGCCGGCAAGGATGATGATATCCCCGGGTTCGGCACGGTCGGCTTCGCGCAGAGCGATGCCATCATAGACCTGGATCCGCGTCACCCGCAGGGGTTGCAGACTCCCATCTTCAGCGATGCAGATCAGACTGTCGTTGTTGTAGGCGCTGCCGTTGAAGACCCGGCCAATGGCCAGACGGCCGAGATAATCTGAATAGTTGAGGTCGGAGACCAGCATCTGAAAGGGCTCTCCCGGGATGTAGCTGGGCGGCGGGATGTATTCGAGGATCGCTTTGAAGAGGGGCTGGAGGTCGTCTCCCGCTACGTCAAGGGCGCTCTGCGCGATCCCCTGACGCCCGATGGCATAGAGCACCGGAAACTCGATCTGCTCCTCCGTGGCGTCCAGGTCGATGAAAAGGTCATAGATCTCGTTGAGGACCTGCTGCGGCCGGGCATCCTTGCGGTCGATCTTGTTGATGACCACGATGATCTTGAGATCACCTTCGAGGGCTTTCTTGAGGACGAAGCGGGTCTGGGGCAGCGGCCCCTCCGAGGCATCGACCAGCAGGATCGCCCCATCGACCATCTTGAGAGCACGCTCGACCTCGCCTCCAAAATCGGCATGACCGGGTGTGTCGAGAATATTGATCTTGACGCCCTCCCAGCGGACCGAGCAGTTCTTGGCGGCGATGGTAATGCCGCGCTCGCGCTCGAGGTCCATATTGTCCATGATGCGCTCCTCGACTTGCTGGTTTTCACGAAAGAGACCGCTTTGACGCAGCATCTGATCGACGAGCGTGGTTTTGCCATGATCGACGTGGGCGATGATGGCGATATTGCGGATCAGCGGATTGTGACGGCTGTTTTTCATGGTGGCGACCCTGCTAAAAATAAGATGAGGGATTTTAATAAATTATCAAGCCTATAATATACGCAGAACAATAGTCAGATGCCAGACAAATATTAGCCCGATGCACCTATCCCCCCGTTCTGAGTTGTGGAGAGTCCATAAAAAAAGGCGAGCTGCCGGCAGCTCGCCTTTCTGGTTACAGGGTATTGCGCTTACTTGATCAGGGTCATCCGCTGGCTCAGCTCGGAATCCGGCATCTTGAGCACGTAGAGATACGCCCCGGTCGGGAGGTCATGCCCGTTGTCATCGCGGCCATCCCAGATCGCTGAGTAACTGCCCGCTTCCAGACGGTTGCTGATCAGGGTGCGGACGCGCTGGCCCTGCAGATTATAAATGGCCAGCAGGACCTGCCCCGGCTGCTTGACGGCATAGGCGATGCGAGTCTGGGCGTTGAAGGGATTGGGCGAGTTCTGTTCCAGGCGGTTCGCGGCCGGCTGGATCATCTCGATCATCACCGGTCCATGCCATTGCATCGTGCCGTTGGTGGCGATGTCTACGATCTGATAGTAATAGATCTGCCCCGTTTCAACCGAGTTGTCGACATAACGGTAGGTGTGGGCGCTGGCGCTGCTGCCGGCGCCGGGGATCATCCGGGTGTTGATCTGAGTGAAAATGCCATGCTCGTCGGTGGAGCGATAGACATTGAAACCCAGATTGTCACTCTCGGACTGGGTCTCCCATTGCAGCACCACCGAACCGTCCATCCGCGTCGCCGAAAAGGCGCTCATTTCCACCGGTGTATAGACCGGCACCAGATAGTCCTCCACCTCGCCATCCGGTGCCGGACCGTCCACGCCCAGGCCGGAGACTGTGCTGAAGCGGAAACGACAGAAGGAGAAAAGCTCTTTCAGACCCGTCATCGGCACGGCGACCGGAAGGGAATTGACGCCCGGCTGGAGGAGCACATTGGTGAGGACGTGATCCATCGCGTCATTCCAGTTGCCATCGCCCTTCCAGTCGAACCAGGCGTTGAGATAGCCCTGGGTGCTGGCTGTAACCTCGATCTGGGCGGATTGCCCCTGCACCAGACGGGTTTTGAACTCCACACCATCCTCATCATCAATGCCGGTGGCATCGTCGCCGTCGGCCTTGTCGCTGGGTGTCGCATCCTCCTCGGTGTCAATTAGAGCGCCAAGCATACAGCCGGGTTTGAACAGATGGCGCGCGCCGTTGTGGCTCAGCAGGGTGGGAAAGCCATGTTCCATGGCGTCGCCAAAGTCCATGCCGCCGCAGCTGGAGGTTGAGACCATCAGGCCGCTCCAATAGATCGAGTCGCCGGTATCCATTGGTGAGGTGAGGGTTGCCTTGATCTCGGTGACATCCCCGGGCACGCTTTTGAGGGTCAGGGTTTCGACCAGGACCTCATCGCCGAGATTGGGGTCATCGAAGGTTTTTGAGATGATCTGGGAACCGGCTTCAGCGCGCAGCACTGCCAGACGCTTGGAGCTCTCCTTCTCGGTGACGACAAAGGTCACGTCGACATCGCGTGGTGCGGTTGCCGCCGGGATGGACCAGGTTTCGCTCCAGGAGAGCGGCCGGTCGCTAGCCTCCCACCACAAACCCTTGTGCACCAGTTGGCCCGCGGAAAAGCGGGCATCGGGATTCTTGCGGAAGATGTAGGCAATCACGCCCCGCGCCGCATAATATCCCGGATTGGTGTCGCCCTCGACGTAGATCTTGATCCAGTTCGCGGGTTTGAGCAGGGTTTCATAATGGTATCCATATCCCTCGGTGATGACCGTTGGTTTATCCAGATGGATCTTGTCGGCCGGGGTGGCGATGTAGACTTCATCGGGCGGCGTCACTTCGGGGGGCACTTTGGCGACTACCTGAATGAGGATGCTGTCGACATTCGCAGGATTGGGGATGTAGAGGATTTTGGGGTAGGCCACAGAGGCCGACCGGTTTCCCAATCCTGCGGCGATAATTTCGACCTGGGACTGGTCTCCACACGTGAAATGCCATGGGTGATCCTGGGCTCCGGCCGGCAGAACGGCCAGGAGCAGCACTGCCCAAATGAGGATCACGATCGGTTTCGTTTTGAACATCTTTTCCTCCCCGGAGCAAGAGGGCGCTGGGCAGCAGTCCAGGTGCCATCTAAAAGCGTCACCTCTGTCCCTTTTCTTTGACACCGCGATGAATCGTGATTTCAACCAAGTGATTGAAATACAATTCATTAGGAATTATCATCGTTTCAATCCGGCCTCTATTTTACAATAATCGGACCAGATTCGAAAATTCTGGCTTTTTACCTTCAGGTTGTTTAATTTATTCTTGCTACTTCATCCGGTTACCGTGACCGATGCTGAAAGAATTCGGGCATTGCTGCAAGCCCCTTTTCGGGAGAGCGAAACCTATGCGTATTGCCGTTCTTCAGTTGCCCTGGATGCCGCTCTTTCTCATTCTGACTGTTCCGGCGTTTGCCTCTACTCGCGAGGCCGGAAGCTGGCACAAGATCACGCCGCCGCTCGCGACGCGCTGGAGTGCAGCGGTCGGGCCGGAGAATGCCCGCCCGGAATATCCCAATCCGGCGATGGCCCGCCCGAATTGGCTTTCGCTCAACGGGCTGTGGCGCTATGCCATCCGCCCGCGCGGCTCCGAGGCACCGGGTTCGGGCGAGTCAGAGTGGGAAGGCGAAATTCTGACACCCTATCCGGTCGAATCGGCCCTCTCCGGCGTGCAGCGCAGCGTCTCGGAAAAAGAGCGGCTGTGGTATCGTCGCGGTTTTACGGTTCCGGCGGAATGGCGCCGGCAGCGGATCCTGCTCCACTTCGAGGCGGTCGATTGGCAGGCGCAGATTTGGGTCAACGGCATCGAAGTCGGCAGTCATGAGGGCGGATACGATCCCTTCGAGTTGGATATTACAGCAGCCCTCAAGTCGGGCGAGGCGCAGACATTGATGGTGGCGGTGTGGGATCCGACCGATACCGGCACCCAACCTCGCGGCAAACAGGTGCTCCATCCCGGCGGCATTTTTTACACCCCGTGCACGGGGATATGGGGAAGTGTCTGGCTTGAACTGGTGCCGGATAGCCATATCCGCGACCTGTTTATTGTGCCGGAGGCTTCCCGGGGCATCCTGACAGTGCGCGGTCTCATCGAAAAGCCGGGGCCGCAGGACCGCCTCAAGGTCACCGCATCCGACGGGCCGGCCATCGTCGCCACCGCCGAGGCGGCTGTCAGCGCCGCGATTCGTTTGCAGATTCCGGATCCGAAACTCTGGTGGCCGAATGCTCCCCATCTCTATGACCTCCGCATCCAGCTCTTGCGTCAGAACAAGGTGATCGATGAGGTCACTAGCTATGCCGGCTTGCGTTCGATTACCCTCGGCACCGACGAGGTCGGCGTGACCCGGCTGCTCCTCAATGGCGTCCCGCTCTTCCAGGCCGGTCCTCTGGACCAGGGGTTCTGGCCGGACGGTATCTACACCGCGCCAACTGAAGCCGCGATGCTCTATGATCTTGAGGTGCTCAAGCGGCTGGGCTTTAACATGCTGCGCAAGCATGTCAAGGTCGAACCACGGCGGTTCTATTATCATTGCGACCGCCTCGGCCTGCTGGTGTGGCAGGATATGCCCAGCGGCGACCGATCCATCGAGCCTGGCGATCCGGATATCGAGCGCACCCCGGAATCGGCACGCCAGTATTACCATGAACTCGAACGCCTCATCACCACCCACTTCAATCACCCCAGTATCGTCATGTGGGTGCCCTTCAATGAGGGCTGGGGGCAGTTTGAAACGGCGCGGGTGGTGGAGTTCATCCGCGGTCTCGATTCCACCCGCCTGGTCAATCAAGCCAGCGGCTGGTCTGAACGCGGAGCCGGCGATGTGGTGGACTGGCATCGATATCCCGGACCGGATTCTCCGCAGCCGGAGGCCCATCGTGCCGCCGTCCTCGGCGAATTCGGCGGTCTCGGTCTGAAGATCCCCGGCCACATGTGGGCGGAGAAGAACTGGGGGTATCAGGTGATGGCCGATGTGGTGGATCTGCAACGGCGTTACCAGGAACTCTGGACCAGGGTCTGGGAGCTGCAGGAGAAACCGGGCCTGAGTGCCGCGGTCTATACGCAAACCACCGATGTTGAAACCGAAGCGAACGGCTTGATGACCTACGACCGCGAAGTCATTAAACAGGACACCACCAGAGCCCCGTTGATCCATTCCGGGCGGATGCCCGCCCTGCCGGGGGTGAAATAGGGCGATTTATCCAAGGGAGGACGCAACGCCATGAAACGATCGATGCTATTCTGGCTGGCCGGGCTGATCTCCACGGCGGCCCTTTCCGCTGCAGAGGTGCGTCTGGACTCTCCGGACGGCCAAATCCAGCTCAAGGTGATGGTCGGAGAGAACATCCGCTATGCTGTTTTCTGGCACGGCAGCGAGGTGATCCGGCCCTCCGAAATCTCGCTGCTTCTCGATAACAACCGTCATGTCGGAGCGGCACCGCGGCTGCAAAAGAGCAGCCGCAGCAGCGTCGACCAACTGCTCGAGCCTGTGGTCCGGCAAAAAAGCACCCGGATACGCGACCGCTATAACGAGATCCTGCTCGACTTCAAGGGGAACTACAGCCTCCGCTTCCGCGCCTACGACAACGGCGCAGCCTGGCGGTGGGAGACCCGCTTCCCCGGCCGTGTCAAGGTGCTTTACGAACAGGCGCTTTTCGATTTCGCCGGCGACCAGAAAATCTATTTCGGCGAGGAACCCAGTTTCTACAGCCATCAGGAACGCCTCTTTCTGCCGACGCGCCTGCAGGAGATCACCAGCCGCCGCCAGGCCGTGGCGCCCGTCCTGGTCGAAGTGGACAAGGGCCCACGCGTGCTGATCTCCGAGGTGGATCTGAAGGATTATCCGGGCCTCTGGTTCACCGGCAGCGACCAGCGCGCTACGACTCTGGTCGGCCGCTTCCCAGCTGTTGTTCTGAAAGACACCACAACCTCCGACCGCGATGTCAAACCCCTGGTGCGGGCCGATTATATTGCCGAGACCGCCGGAACCCGCACCTACCCCTGGCGCCTGATGGTCCTGGCCGGCCGCGATGCCGACCTCATCAGCAACAGCCTGGTTTACCAGCTTTCCCAGCCGGAGAAGATCAGGGATGCCGCCTGGATCAAACCGGGCAAGGTGGCGTGGGACTGGTGGAACGCCCTTAATCTATTTGGCGTCGATTTCAAGGCGGGGCTCAATACCGCCACGTACAAACACTATATCGATTTCGCCGCGGAGTATGGACTGGACTATGTGATCCTCGACGAGGGCTGGTACACACTCGGCAACGTCCTGGCGGTCAATCCGGAGATCAACATGGAGGAACTGCTGGCGCACGCCCGCTCCAAAAAGGTCGGCATCATCCTCTGGGTGACCTGGAAAAGCCTGCTCGACCAGCTCCAGCCGGCCCTGGCGCAATATGCCGCCTGGGGTATCAAGGGTATCAAGATAGATTTCATGCAGCGGGACGATCAATGGATGGTCAACTATTACTGGAAGATCGCTGAAGCGGCGGCAGGATACCATTTGCTGGTCGATTTTCACGGGGCGTACAAGCCGGCCGGACTTGAGCGCGCCTGGCCAAATGTGCTCACCCGCGAAGGGGTCAAGGGGCTGGAAAATGTTAAATGGAGCCGCGACATCACCCCGGAGCATGACGTAACCCTGCCCTTCACCCGCATGGCCGTTGGCCCGATGGATTACACCCCGGGAGCGATGGTCAATGCGACGCCGGAGCAGTTCCACCCCGTCTTCGACATGCCGATGAGCATGACCACGCGCTGCCATCAGATGGCGCTGTATGTCGTCTACGAAAGTCCGCTGCAGATGCTCGCCGACTCGCCGAGCCGTTACCGTCAAGAGCCCGAGTGCACCCGTTTCATCGCAGCGGTGCCTGCGGTCTGGGATACGACGATCGTCCTCGATGCCCGGATCGCCGACTATGTGCTGATCGCCCGCCGCAGCGGCTCGACCTGGTATCTAGGCGCCCTGACCGACGGTTTCGCCCGGCAGCTGGATCTCGATCTCTCCTTTCTGCCATCGGGGCGGTATGCCCTGACGCTTTTTGTCGACGGTCCCAACGCCGAACGCGTAGCGATGGATTACACCCGGGTAGTTCGGAGTGTCACCGCAGGCGACCCGCTCCGGCTCGATTTGGCGCCGGGCGGCGGCGCGGTCGCGATGCTGACGCCGGAGAAGTAATTTGCTGCAGGGCGCTGAGGAATCCCTTGCTTTATACTTTTTAATCATTTATATTAGCCCGTGATTCTTGCAGGCACAGAGATAGCACAACCCGTCGTCCTCGCACCCCTGGCGGGCTGGACCGATACGGTTTTCCGGCAAATTTGCAAAGAGTTCGGCGTGGGCCTTATTTTCACCGAGATGGCCAGCGCCGACGCCCTTGTGCGCAACAAGACGCGGACGATGGATATTTGCCGCTTTACAGCGGCGGAGCGTCCCATCGGCATCCAGCTTTTTGGCGCTGAGGCAGAGACCCTGGGGCGGGCAGCGGCCATCGTCGCTGCCGAACTACAGCCCGATTTCATCGATATCAATTTTGGCTGTCCCGCCAAGAAAGTTGTAAAACGGGGCGGGGGATCGGCGCTGATGCGCGATCTTTCGCTGCTTGAGGCGATCGGCCGGGCGGTGGTCAGCGCCAGCCCGATCCCGGTGACCGCAAAGCTCAGGGCCGGTTGGAATGACCACGTCGTTGTTGAAGCCTGTCAGCAACTCGAGGCCGTCGGCATCGCAGCGGTCACCATCCACCCCCGCACCCAAAAGATGGGATTCAAGGGGGCAGCGGATTGGCGGCTGATTGCAGCAGTCAAAGAGGCGGTCCGCATCCCGGTGATTGGCAATGGCGATGTCACCTGCGCTGCGGATGCCCTACGTATGTTTGCGGAGACCGGCTGCGATCTGGTCATGATCGGCCGAGCGGCTCAGGGCAATCCTTGGATTTTTCATCAGACCATCGCAATGTTGCGCGATGGCATTGAAATACCACCGCCCGCCGCAGCGGAACGGCTGCGTCTCTGCCTCCATCACCTCGATCTCCAGGAAGAGACCTATGGCGCGCAGGTGGCCGTCCTCACCATGCGCAAGCATATCGCCAGCTATCTCAAAGGGCTGCCCCACGCCACTGAGGTCAAGGCGCAGATTTTCCGCCAGACCAACATCGCCCAGGTCCGGCGTGAATTGCAGGCGTATCGGACGTCCATTTTGCCGGCGGCTGCCGGCGCTTGAAGACCCTACAAGGCAGGAGTATATCCTGCTTTTTTCTTTCTAACTGCTAAGGATGGGCCAGGGACGGGTGTGAATCCGCACCCTGGTCCTGAACTTTCTCACCTTCCTCCGGAGGATGCATGTCGAAGCGGAAAGCCATTATCATGGGTGCTGCAGGCCGGGATTTCCACAATTTTAACCTCTATTTCCGTCAGAATTCCGACTATGAGGTGGTCGCCTTCACCGCGACCCAGATCCCCAACATCGACGACCGCAAATACCCGGCTGAATTGGCTGGTGCACTCTATCCCAACGGTATCCCTATCGAGCCCGAAGATAGCCTGCCCGAGCTCATTCGCAATAACGGGGTGGACGAGGTCTTTTTTGCCTACAGTGATGTGCCACATACCTATGTCATGCACAAGGGATCCCTGGTCAACGCTCTGGGTGCGACGTTTTCCCTTCTCGGTCCCAAATTTTCGATGATCAAATCGCGCGTGCCGGTCGTGGCGGTCTGCGCGGTGCGCACAGGCTGCGGCAAGAGTCAGACCACGCGCCGAGTCGCGGAGATCCTGATGGCCCGCGGCAAGCGTGTCGTCGCCATCCGCCACCCGATGCCGTACGGCGATCTGGTCAAGCAGCGGGTGCAGCGTTTCGGGTCGCTGGCTGACCTTGAGAAGCACCAGTGTACGATCGAGGAGATGGAAGAGTACGAACCCCATATCACCCGCGGGATCATCGTCTATGCGGGCGTCGATTACGGCGCCATTCTCGAGCAAGCCGAAAAAGAGGCGGATGTCATCCTCTGGGACGGGGGGAACAACGATACTCCCTTCTACCAGCCGGACCTCCATATCGTGGTGGTGGACCCGCTGCGTCCCGGACACGAGATCACCTATCATCCTGGCGAGACCAACCTGCGTATGGCGGATTGTCTCGTCATCAACAAGGAGGTCGAGGCGAGTCTCGAGGATCTGCGAACCGTCAAGAACCACATTCGCGTCTACAATCCCCGCGCCGTGGTCATCGATGCGGCTTCCCCCATCCGCGTCGAGCATCCCGAACTGCTGGCGGGCAAACGCGCCCTGGTGGTCGAGGACGGGCCGACTCTCACCCATGGCGAGATGACCTTTGGGGCTGGCATTGTCGCCGCACAGCGCTACGGCGCCGCCCTGGTCGATCCCCGGCCTTGGCTCAAGGGATCGCTGATCGAGACTTTTGCCAAATACACGGGTATCGGTACCCTGCTGCCGGCCATGGGGTATGGTGCGGAGCAAATGCGCGACCTCGAAGCCACCATCAACGCGGCCGAGTGCGATGTCGTCGTCATCGGAACCCCTATCGATCTCCGCCGCATCATCAAGCTCAACAAACCGAGCGTGCGCGTCTTTTACGATCTGCAGGAGATCGGCGAGCCGACCCTGCAAGATGTCCTGGCGCGTTTTTAGCGGGAGCCGGCGCGTGCCTGGTGCAGCGGACCATCCGATTGCCGTCGTCGCCCTCGGCGGCAATGCCATCACCCGCGAGTTCGAGGAGGGCGACATCTATCAGCAGTTCGCCAATACCCGGCGCGCCCTGATGGGGGTTGCCGACCTGATAGAGCGCGGCTACCGCCTCGCCATCACCCATGGCAACGGCCCGCAGGTGGGGCATGCGCTGATGCGCGTCGAACAGACCCGGCATCTGGTGCCCCCGATACCGCTCGGGGTGATCGTCGCCGACCTTGAGGGTGGCATGGGCTATATGATCGAACAATCCCTGATCAATAAGCTGCTGTTGCGCGGCATCCGCCGCGAGGTGGTTACGCTACTGGCGCAAGTCGTAGTGGACCGGAACGATCCCTCCATCCGCCATCCGACTAAGTTCGTCGGCCCCTTCTACCGGCAGGAGGAGGTGGCCGAACTGGTCGAGAAACGCGGCTATCTCATCCGCGAGGATCCCGGGCGCGGCTATCGCCGAGTGGTACCCTCACCGCGGCCGCAACAGGTGGTTCAGGCGAACACGATCCGCCGGCTGGTGCAAGAGGGCACCATCGTCATCACCGCCGGCGGGGGAGGCATCCCCGTCTATCGCGAGGAAGATGGTCGGCTGGAAGGGGTGGACGCCGTCATCGACAAGGATCTGGCCTCGGCGGTGCTCGCCCGGGAGATCGGTGCGACCGAACTCTACATCCTCACCGCTGTCGACCGGGTCGCGCTGAATTTTAACAAACCGGGTGAACGCTTCCTCGACCGTCTGACGATTGCCGGGGCGCAGCGGTACCTTGCGGCGGGTCAGTTTCCGCAAGGCTCGATGGGGCCCAAAATCGAGGCAGCCGTACAGTTCATCGCGGCCGGGGGCCAAAAAGCGATCATCACCTCGGTCGAACGGTTGTCCGAAGCCCTGGCCGGTGAAACCGGGACCACCATTGTTCCGTAGCCGGACAGCTGGATGGACTTTCACAATCCCTTTGAATGGAGTATGCATACATGGCCGAAGAAACGCTCCGCAGGAAACGGGAGGCGGTCATCACCATCAACACCGCCTGGTGCAAGGGGTGCGTCATCTGCGTCGAACTCTGCCCTGAAAGGGTCCTGGTGATGGAAAGCGGCAAGGCCAAAGTCGCCGATCTGGAGAAATGCACGGTTTGCGGCCTTTGCGAGCTGCGCTGCCCGGATTTCGCCATCACGGTCGTGGATAAAAACAAAACTGAAAAAGCAGGTGAATAGGCGATGGCTGAAGAAAAGAGAATCCGGGTTCTGACCGGCAACGAGGCATGCGCCGAAGGCGCCCTGGCGGCCGGCATGCGCTTTTACGCGGGCTACCCCATCACCCCTTCGTCCGAGGTGGCCGAGGTGCTCGCCGTCGAGCTGCCGAAGCTCGGCGGGGTTTTCATCCAGATGGAGGATGAGATTGCCTCCATGGGAGCGATCATTGGTGGTTCGCTGGCGGGAGTTAAATCGATGACCGCGACCAGCGGGCCGGGTTTTTCCCTGATGCAGGAAAATATTGGCTTCGCCGCTATGGCGGAAGTGCCCTGCGTAGTCGTCAACGTCATGCGGGGCGGCCCCAGCACCGGCCTGCCCACCCTGCCCGCTCAGGGAGATGTCATGCAGGCGCGCTGGGGTACCCATGGGGATCATCCCATCATCGTGCTGGCCCCCTTCAGCGTGGCCGAAACCTATGAGCTGACCGTGCGCGCCTTCAACCTCTCCGAGCAATACCGGACCCCGGTCATCCTGCTGCTCGACGAGATCATCGGTCACGTTAATGAAAAGGTCGAGCTGATTCCCGCCGAACAGCTTGAGACTGTCAACCGGACCAGGCCGGAAGAACCACCGCAAGAGTACAAACCCTACCGCCATACCGCCTCCGGGGTGCCGCCGATGGTTCCCTACGGGGAGGGCTACCGGTTTCATGTCACCGGGCTGGCGCACGATGAAACCGGCTTTCCGACCAACAGCGCCGCGGAGATCGGCCGGTTGATGGAACGGCAACACCGCAAGATCGAACAAGCTCGCGACCATATCGTCGCGGTGGAACGGTTCATGATGGAGGATGCCGAGATCGGAATCATCGCCTACGGATCGACAGCCCGCTCGGCACGTCATGCCGTGCGCCTGGCGCGTGAAGCTGGCAAGCGGGTGGGACTGCTGCGGCTTAAGACGCTTTGGCCCTTCGCAGAGGTGGAGATCCGTTCGCATCTCGGCCAGATCAAGCAGTGGATTGTACCCGAGATGAATCTGGGGCAGATGGCCCATGAGGTCGAATGGGCGGTAGCTGGCGCCGTTCCGGTCGCCTCTCTCAATAAGGTCAACGGCGACCCGATCAGCCCCGCCGAAATCTGCCAGGTCATCCCCGATTGAACCGGATTGGAAGGAGAGTAGTATTATGTTCAATTATGACAGTTACTTGCGGCTGGACAAGTTCCCCCTGATCTGGTGTTCGGGCTGCGGGGACGGCATCGTTCTCAAGGCGATGATCCGCGCCATCGACAAGCTCGGGCTGCAAAAGGATGACATCTGCATGGTTTCCGGTATCGGCTGTTCCAGCCGGTTGACCGGCTATGTTGATTTCAATACCCTGCATACGACGCATGGGCGCGCCTTGACCTTTGCCACAGGAATCAAGATGGCCAAACCCCGGCTGCACGTCATCGTCGTCACCGGGGATGGCGACGCCACCGCCATCGGAGGCAACCACTACATTCACGCCGCACGTCGCAATATCGATATCACCGTAATCCTTTTTAATAATTTTATCTATGGCATGACCGGCGGCCAGGTTTCGCCGACCACCCCTAAGGGCAAGCGGGCCAGTACCGCCCCCTTTGGCAATTTTGAGAATGCCTTCAATATCAGTGGGCTCGCGCAGGCCGCCGGTGCCAGTTTTGTGGCGCGCGCCACGGTGTACAACGCCGTGCAGCTCGAAAAGATCATCCAGCGTGCGATCGAGAAGAAGGGATTTTCGCTGGTGGAGGTACTTTCCCCTTGTCCGACGGCGTATGGACGGCGCAACCGTGAGGGCACGCCGGTGGATATGATCCTGCAGCAAAAAGAGCGGAACGTCAACGTCGCTGCAGTAGAAAAGATGACGCCGGAGGAGCTTGAGGGCAAGATCGTAACCGGTGTACTGACCGATATCGAACGGCCTGAGTGCCGCGAAGAGTACCAAAAATTGATCGATTCACTCAGCAAGGAGGGAGGACCGCGATGAGCTTCCGTTATGAAATTCGCCTGAGCGGAGAAGGCGGTCAGGGGCTGGTGCTGGCGGGCAAGATTCTTGCCGAAGCGGCCGCAGTCTATGACGACCTCAATGCCACCCAGAGCCAGAGCTACGGTCCGGAGGCGCGCGGTGGTGCCAGCCGTTCGGAGGTGATCATTTCCGATGAAGAGATCGACTATCCCAAGGCGGTCAACATCGATCTGCTCCTGGCCCTCACCCAGGAGTCCTGTGACCGTTACGGCCGCGATCTCAAGCCGAAAGGGATTTTGCTGGTGGACAGCGAGGCGGTCAAGCGGCCGCCGCAAGGGGATTTCACCGTGATCAGCGTTCCGATCATCGGTCTGGCGCGCGACCGGGTGGGACGGGCGCTGGTCGCCAATATCGTCGCCCTCGGCTTTATTGCCGGGATCTCCAATATCGTCTCGGAAAAATCACTGCGTTCAGCGATCGAGGCCCGCGTCCCCAAGGGTACCGAGCAGCTCAATCTCTCCGCTTTCTCCATTGGCTTGGATGAGGCGCGCGCTATCATGAAGGAAGGCCAGAAATAGCCGGATCTGCAGTTACTTTACAGGAGTACCATGCAAAGAACACTTGCCATTTGCAAACCCGATTGTGTCGCCCGTCAGCTCACCGGCCAGGTATTGGCGCGGATCGAAGCGGCGGGTTTTCGCATCGTCGCCCTCAAGATGATCCGGATGTCCCCGGAACAGGCCGAGGGCTTTTATGCAGTCCACAAGGGGAAGCCTTTTTTCCCGGAATTGATGAAATTTATGACTGAGGGGCCGGTTGTGGTCGCGGTCCTGGAGAAGGAGGGGGCGGTGGAGGCCTGGCGTGCCCTGATGGGAGCGACCAATCCCACGAATGCCGAGCCGGGCACGTTGCGCCGGGATCTGGCCGAGAGCATGACCCGTAATGTGGTGCATGGCTCCGATTCCCCGGAGAACGCTTGCCGCGAGATCGCTTTTTTCTTCAGCGAAAGCGAACTGCTGGGTGCGGCAAAATGAATCAAATTCAGGAAAATGGCATTTTTCTCTTGACTATGAGTCGCTTTATTGCTAAATTTTCCACGATTTTCGAAAGAAAAAAACGTGCTGCGTCTTGAAATCGCCAGTCTTTCGCCCGGCCACTATGAAGAGCCCCGGCATGCTGTTGCCGCGGATCTCGGGCTGCAGCAGTGGGCTGAATTCACGGCACCCATCGATATCCGGTTGCACCTTGACAAGGCTTCCGACGAACTCATCGTCCAGATCGATTGGCAGACCGTGATCTCCAGCTGCTGCGACCGCTGCGCGGAACCCTTGCAAACCTCCTTGAGCGACAGCCTTACGGTTGTCTATACCTGGAATCCGGAAGAATACGGAGGGGAGGCGGAAGAAGAGGTTGTTTTGATCAGCGAATCGACCCGTGAAGTCGATCTGGCCGATCCTTTGCGGCAAAGCCTGATTCTGGCGCTGCCTGCCAAGCAGCTGTGCAGCGACGAATGCCGGGGATTGTGCAGCCGCTGCGGCGCGAATCTGAATCTTGAACCCTGCAAGTGCCCGCCGGAACCTGTCGATCCGCGCTGGGAGAAACTCAATCAACTCCTTAACCGAAAGAATTAATCATGCCTCTACCCAAAAGAAGACACTCCAGTGCGCGCCGCGACAAACGACGGGCGAACTGGAAAGCAGCCACACCCACGGTGACCGAGTGCGCCAATTGCCATCAGCCCAAACTCTCCCACCGTGCTTGCCCCAGCTGTGGCTATTACAAAAGCCGTTCGGTCTTTTTGCCCAGAGAGTCATAAATCTGACCCTATTTCCCACCATTCCTGGCGTGACCTCAAGAATGTCAAGGATTCTTGAGGTCATGTTCGTTTGAACTCTTTCCGGAGTCTTAATTGATCAGGATCGCATTGGATGCCATGGGAGGGGATAATGCCCCTCATGATGTCGTGCATGGAGGCGTTGAAGCCGCACGGGCCGCAAAGGGCGATCTCGAGGTTGTGATGGTGGGAGATGAGGCGATAATACGACAGCAGTTACAGCGTCATTTCCACATTCAGGATCTGCACCTGTCGGTCGTGCATGCCTCACAGGCCATCGCCATGGATGAGGCGCCGGCGACCGCTGTCAAGCAAAAGAGCGATGCATCCATCACCGTAGCCATGCGTCTGCACAAGGAGGGCAAAGTCGATGCGGTGGTCAGCGCTGGCAACACCGGCGCCATCATGACCTCGGCCTTGTTCACGCTCAAGCGTATGGAAGGGATCCGCCGGCCGGCGATCACCACCTTTCTCCCCACGGAGAAAGGGCGGATGCTGCTGCTCGATGTTGGTGCCAATGTCGAGAACAAACCCCAGGATCTGGTCCAATTCGCTATCATGGCCAGCACCTATTACAGTTCGCTTTTCGATGTGGCGCGCCCGAGCGTCGGTTTGCTCAACATCGGCCATGAGTCGATCAAAGGCAACGAGATGACACAGCAGGCCTATAGGCTGCTTTCCTCCTCCAATCTCAATTTTATCGGCAATGTCGAGGGCGGCGATCTCTTGCACGGTGCGGCCAATGTAGTGGTCTGCGATGGCTTCGTTGGCAATGTGGTGCTAAAGTTCGGCGAAAGTCTCCTGAGCATGTTCACATCGAATCTGCGCCGCCTCAGCCGCAAATACATCTTTTCGCAGCTCGGTGCGGTGATGATGAAGCCGACCTTTGACGGGATCCGCAAGATTTTTGACTATCAGGAGTATGGCGGCGCACCCATGCTCGGTGTACAAGGCATTTGTTTCAAAGCGCACGGCCGATCCACCCCGCGCGCCATCCGTAATGCGATCCTCGCGGCCAAGAAAATGGCGGATGGCAACATTAACCAACGGATTCAGCAAGAAATCCAGGCCTGTGGCGCTT